>Ga0181350_1000071_pt1 | contig 30791 bp, 33 predicted proteins | sample Su13VDMM110DCMD_FD_130105 | JGI IMG/M metagenome (GOLD analysis project Ga0181350, IMG submission 130105) | Freshwater viral communities from Lake Michigan, USA - Su13.VD.MM110.DCM.D | ecosystem: Environmental > Aquatic > Freshwater > Lake | place: USA: Michigan | collected 2013-07-16
GAATAGGGTTTTTTTCATTGTCTTACTGTCTCTGTTAGTTTTTTTTTTACTGACGACGGTCCCGATTCACTACACGCATCGCCACGGGGTCCGCAGAGGTGGCGATGCGTTACGCTGCTAGAGCAAGGAGGAGTTACCCGCAAGAGCCACGTAAGCCTTCCAAACCCGGCGTGCGAAAACGCAGTACCGATTTGTGTTTAAAACCATGCTCGGCCAGGGTCTTGTTGGGTTTGGGCGTAAACATTTTGTCGCCGCAGAACCACTGCACCTGTGCCCATTGAATTCGTTCGTAGTCGGGGTGTTCGCTGTATAGCGATGGCAATAGCTTGGCCTGCACATCGGCCATGTGGGTATGCATGGACAGTTGCACCACGGCGGGTGCTGCAAACATCATGTGTTCATCCCATGCCACGTATAACAGTGGTGCGGAAAAGCGATCGGCAGTGTCATGAGTTTCGTGTTCGTACGATCCGATGGCAGTGACACTCATAGCTGCGCCTCCTTCATATCCTGACCACCACCCCACTCGGTAAAGTTAGTGTCGTCCTCCGATCCGCTGAACCCGCCGTTGTCCCGGCCGATTACAACGCCGAGCTCAGCGACGGATGCTTGCAACGCATCATCAGTTGTAAGGTTTCTTCGAGCTTGCAAAATGGCATGCGAAGGCAGTTGCGCTTGCACGTATTTATGCGGCTCATTGGTAAAAATTGTTTCGCACTGATCGCTGCAAAAATGAAAGCTTTCATCGTGATGTTGAGTTTCGCGATAAGCGATCCAGCGTCCATCCCCCGGCTCGGTGAACATCATGGGTTGCTGGCATACCTGGCACTGCATGGGTAGCGTATGGTTTTGGAAGCGCTGACCCGCTGCTTCACGTTGTGCGTAGTACGCAAGACGCGGCCGATACCAGCGATCGAACGTGTTTGGGTATTGACGATCGAGCCACTCAAGCTCTTCATTGCCTGGCACCCAGGTATGAAATGCCAGTGCATCCCCGAAGCCATAAAACGCATTCCATGCCTGATGACTCAAGTGATCTTTTGCAGCGCAAGCCGCTTGCCAGCCGGAGGGTTTTTTCAAACCATACGGCGCAAGTTCTGCGAACAGTGCCTCGACTGGAGCTTCGACATAGGTATCCCAGGATTCTCTCCAGCTGCCAACGCGCTTGGGCACCATGTAGTCCTGCAGCATGGCAACCATAGGCATCAGTCGGAAACTGCGCCAGAACCATTTATCGACCCAGCGCTGCACGGTTTCTATATTTGCAGGGTCTTGCTGCAACAGGAATTTCACTGTGGTAATGCCTGCTTGTTTGTGACGAGCCGTATCTGACTGACTGGAGAATCCCGTTGGAGCCATCGACAGATCGCCGTTGTGTGCAGCTGCACTCATAAAAGGTACAAACAGCGTATCGGATAGCAGCGACTCAAAGCCAAAGCTGATCGCCACGAGTAACTCGAACGGTCCGGCTGAGGCGGCATCGTCGGCGAAGCTTTTTACTGGCGCGAGGTACCACGCCTTCTCATGCCAGCGCGGTGTTTCATGCATCCCGTTGAAGTATTTGTTATAGACCGATGCTGAATGCATCACATTTTGTGCGTGACGTAGCAGCTGTGTAGCTTGTATCTGGGTTGCTGTGCACAACGCATTACCGGGTAGGTTACGTGCGCTGTGTGCCAGAGAGCGATGCAGTGAATATTTTAGTGGTGCGAACGCCTGCAGTAACAGCTTGACGGCGTTGATGTAGCGCGCGTCCGATATGCCAATCTGTCCATTGTTTTGTGCGAAGGCATCGAGCACAGCATACACGCGACGTTCTTTATCACTCTGTTGACGCCACCAGACATCAAGCGTCATCTTGAAGGGATCCTGCCATTGCGACCAATCATGCACGCGGATTCCCTCATACCGTGCGTAAGGGAATACCTTGTCCATTGGCTGGTAGCTGGTAGTCCATTGCAGATCGTCGGTCATCGCTTGATAGCGACTGGTGAGATCTAGTTTTCTTCTTTCGACTCGCTTATCCATGTCAGGCTCGCGTGAGTTTCAGTGGGATCAGTGCTTCCAGCTCAGGACAAATTCGTCATCATCTTCTTCAAGGTTGCCCGTCATCGTGACTAAGTTGACAGACAGCTCTTGCAAGTCATATTTGCGGCCGATGATTTCCTCAATGGTTTCGCGTCGAACGACCAAGCGATTCGGAGCATCGATTTTTACTAAGCCGGGTGAATACACGACCTGCGCTTCTGGGTTGTCGGCGACGATCGCATCGACCAGCGGGCGAGATTCTTCGTTGGCCTGAAAGGCGATGAATACGTTGGACATGTATACCTCTAGTAATTGTTATAAGTTGCAGGTTGCTGACTTACAGCGTGATTCCAATCTTCGCTACACGTGCGTTAAACGCGGTGCGTACTTCAGCCAAATCCTCTTGCCCAAGCTCGCCGAGCGCGATCTCAGCGACCGGTGCTAATGCAGCTTGCACGCGATCGGCCCACACCCGAATCCACTCAGTGATAATTTGTTTGTTCTCTTCCGACTCCAACGCACATGCTTTGATAACCGCATCTACCCAGCGAGCACATTCGTCATGCCAATCGGGCATAAAGGAAGTAAGCATGGCCACTGCAGTACCGCCTTTCAGGGTCAAGTGTTCATCAACGAATGAGCCATAAATGAGGGGGTAGAGCATGCCGTCGAGCGCGAGGTTTTGCGCGACGAACATTTCCATGGGATCTTTCATCACCAGCGTGTCTTCTACCAAGCGACGTAATACTTGCCAGCGCGGATCGTTCAGCCAATCATTTTTTCCTGCGTCAAGTACACCGGGATCATCGACCGCCAAACCAAAGCGTGTGAGGTACTGAGCAATGCCCAGGTGATCCATCGCGTGAAAATTACAAGGAGCAGTAATTGCCGTTCCGTAGCCATACGCACAGATGAATGTGTTGTTCATGTTGCCCGCCCATGCGACATGGCGCAGGGGCATGAGTACCTTGCAGGCACTTTCACGGACTTCGTCTGTCATGCGGGTGAGTAAACCGCGCGAATCGACAAAGCTGTAATTCGCTTCGATCGCTTCATGTTGGCGCGCGCGTGTGATGGTCCAGTTGGCGTAGTAGTACTGACGTGGATCTTTCAGCACATACCAATCAGCCAGTTTGATCGCCGAGCGTGAGGCATCGAAGATTTCGTGTTCGGGATCCCATGTCGGGCGATAGTGAAAATTTTGCGTTGGCTGAATACCAATCGTCGCTTCCTGATAGCGCGAGGCCGGTTTGTCGCCGCCGATATGTCGTGCGACATGGGTGAAGGTATTGCGAGCCGGTTTAATTTCTTTGGCCTGCAGATCAATGCTACTCATCGTGTTCTCCCAGCTTGTTTTCGACGGGTTCGTCGAGGAATATGACGTTGTTCTTGACGCAGAAGTCGTTGAAAAGATCTTCTGGTAGCGCGAGCTCGACGCTCATGTCGGGCCAGCCGACCGAGAATTCGAAGGTTATAAAGCCATTCGCGCTGTGACCTGTTATGCGGACATAGCGGCGCGCCAGGGTGGCGGCGTCGGCTTCGAGCGCAACTGATTGCTCGGCATTCGGTTGCGGATAAGTGGATTCAGCAGCTATCATCATTTTGTTTGCCTTATAACCAGTCATACGTTCGCTTTATGTCTCCCATTGCAAGCCGTGTGCCAGTTCTACGAGAAATTGATAGAAATCTCGATAAATGGCTTAAAACCGTTTAAATATCTCCCCATATAAAAACCTATTGCGGCGCAATATTTTGCTGCTTTACAGCAAATATCAAAAAATTGCTCAGCATATTGATCAAATAATGAAGTAATTTTTTAATAATTTCATCAAATCATCAATTTCTATTTTGGTTTTTTTGAGAAATTACTTGGCAAGAGCTCATTTTTATCGATAATTCAGTTATGTCTTCCGATAACTCACCAAAACTCCCGCCCGACGATGACCTGCGTCGGTTGATCCATTTTTCGGCGGGTGACGGTCGGATCTGGTTGGCAGGGCACAGGATGCTTCTGCTGCATCTGGGTGGGCTGGCGAACTTACGCAAAGAGTTAATTCAGACCATAGGGGTGATTCAAACGCGCCGAGTACTCAAGCGAGCAGGCTATGAGTCCGGTGTAAGAGATGCCGCGCTGGCACGACAAGTGCGCCCGAATGCCAACCCAATGGATCAGTTTTCGGTGGGCCCCCAACTTCACATGCTTGAGGGCGCAGTTCAAGTAACCCCTGAAATGTGCGAGTTCGATGTTGAAACCGGTAGCTTTCACGGCATCTTTCGCTGGGATCAGTCGTGGGAAGTCGAGTGCCATTTGCGTGACTTTGGCCCCCAAACTGATCCGGTGTGCTGGATGCTGATTGGTTACGCCTCTGGCTATACCTCGGCGTTTTTCGGTAAGCAGATTATCTTTAGGGAGTTGCAGTGCGCTGCCTGCGGTGAAGACCACTGCCGTATTGAAGGTCGCCCTCTGGAAAATTGGTCCGACGCAGACGCCTTGATGGAGGACTATCAAGCCGACTCGATGTTAGTCAGGATCGAGGACCTGCAAGCTGATCTTGAAAGCCTGCGCGTATCGCTCGCGCCAAGTGATGACTTGGGTGATTTGATTGGCCGCTCAAAAGCTTTTGAGAAATCAATTGCGCTGTTACGTAAGGCTGCGGCTACGCAGGTGACCGTCTTGCTCACCGGTGAGACCGGTGTTGGTAAAGAACGTTTTGCGCGCACACTGCATGCGATGAGCCCGCGCGCCGATAAGCCCTTTGTTGCTATTAATTGTGCAGCTTTACCTAATGACCTGATTGAAAGCGAATTATTCGGTGCTGAGAAGGGCGCATACACTGGCGCTGGCACGGCTCGTCCGGGGCGTTTCGAGCGTGCTGATGGTGGCACCTTGTTCCTTGATGAATTGGGCGAATTACCGCCAGCGGCACAGGCCAAGTTATTGCGTGTGCTGCAGACCGGTGAGGTCGAACGACTCGGTGCGACCGCCACACGTAAGGTGGATGTGCGAGTAGTGGCAGCGACCAATGTTGATCTTGATGCTGCCGTAGAAGCAGGACGTTTTCGGCGCGATCTGATGTACCGATTAAATGTCTTTCCCATTGCGATACCACCACTACGTGAGCGCTTCGAGGATATAGAGCCATTGGCAAATCACATGCTGCGTCAGTTCATGGTTTTGCATAACAAGCGTGTAGCAGGCATCACTGATCGTGCTTTAGATGCTATGCGCAGCTATCCATGGCCTGGCAATATTCGTGAACTAGAAAATCTGATTGAGCGCGGTCTGATCATCGCCTCGCCAGGGCAAATGGTAGACGTTGATGATTTGTTTGCAGTGGCGCCAACACCATCAGCGTCTGTGACGCTATCGGCTAGTGGTGAGCTTAAGCAAGCCACGGCTAGTGACATTGACACGCTTTTTGATGAATTACAAAAGCGCGGCTTGTCCTTAGATGCGCTGGAAGATGCGCTCATACAGCAAGCAGTCGATCGTGCAGGAGGAAATTTGTCTGCCGCGGCGCGCTCCTTAGGATTGACTCGACCACAATTGTCCTATCGGCTACAAAAAATGAGTGAACGTTAAAGTAATTTTTTAAAACTAGATACGTATGGAGTATGGCGGTGGCAAAAAAATCATTTATCAATTTAGTAGAGAGTGGTGAAGGTGATGCTGGTTATCGCACCCTGATCGAGCGCACCTACGGACGTCTGCGTGAAGATATTCTGAACGGTACGCTTCAGCCTGGCGAAAAACTGTTGGTTGAGCATATCAAGCAACGCTACGACGTTGGTTCTGGAACGATACGAGAAGCTTTGTCTCGCTTAGTCAGCGAAGCTATGGTGATCGCCGAAGGTCAGCGCGGATTTACCGTAGCCCCGATCAGCATTGAAGACTTGATTGATGTAACGAATGTCCGCGTAAGTGTCGAGACTGAAGCATTACGCGTGTCGATTCGCCAGGGTGATGATTTTTGGCGGCACCGTTTACGATTGGCCTTTGATAAATTATCGTCACTTGAACAGCCTCTTCAGGATGAAAACATTCGTCGCTGGGAGCAGGCGAATACAGCGTTTCATGCAGCGCTTTTGTCGGCATGTGACTCACCATGGGCGCTACGCATGGTTCAGCAGCTTACCCAACATGCTGAGCGCTATCGACGTTTTTCTATTGGTCTACATCTCGGGCGAGATGTGCACGCAGAGCATCAGCATATTTTCGATGCGGCGATCGCCGGCCAAGATGCTCGAGCGGCACTTGCATTAGAAGCACATATTCGCGCCACGCCAGAGTTATTGGCGCAGTCAGTTAAAAACGGTATAAATGTTTTTAACGTCGGTTGAATTTATCGCTCATCAATTTCGAAAACAATTAATTAGAAAGCAGCTATGAGTACCACAACGTCATCACCTGAAATTGGCCAATCTATTACTGCAGGTGGTTTGAAAATAAATTATCACGATCATGGATCTGGATTCCCTGTATTGATGATTCACGGTTCTGGGCCCGGGGTTAGTGCTTGGGTCAATTGGAGACTCGTCATTCCAGAATTAGCCAAAGAACGGCGAGTACTAGCACCCGATATGGCGGGTTTTGGTTTCACCGAGCGTGTGCCTGGTATGGTTTACAGCATGGAAAAATGGGTACAACAGGCGATCGATTTTATTGACGCATTAGGATTGCCTGTAGTCGATTTGGTTGGTAATTCATTTGGTGGTGCTTTGTCACTCGCACTAACAATCAAACACCCTGAACGTGTTCGTCGCTTGGTGTTGATGGGTGCAGCAGGGGTTTCATTCGAAATTACGCCAGCACTGGATGCTGTGTGGGGCTATGAACCATCGTTTGAAAATATGCGTTCGATTATGGATGTGTTTGCCTATGATCGCGGTTTGGTAAATGATGACCTTGCACGACTCCGCTATGAAGCCAGCGTTCGACCAGGTTTTCATGAGAGTTATTCAAGTATGTTTCCTGCGCCGCGTCAGCGCTGGGTTGATGCATTAGCCAGTAATGAGAAAGCAATCGCCGCTATAGATAAAGAAACATTAATTATTCATGGGCGAGAAGATAAGGTGATACCGCTGGAAAATTCACTACGGTTTTCACAGCTGATATCGCGTTCGCAGTTACACGTATTTGGTCGTTGTGGGCATTGGACACAAATTGAACACTCAAAAAGATTTTCACAATTAGTTTCTAATTTTCTTACAGAGAGTTGATTGATTAAATTTTTAATCATCAAGCACACTCAATGACCGGTGGACAAATCCTTGTTAATGCGCTGATTTCGCATCAGGTAGATACGATGTATTGTGTCCCTGGCGAGAGCTATCTGCCAGTATTAGATGCGTTGCACGATGCACATTCCATACGAACTGTCGTTACTCGTCATGAAGGCGCGGCCAGTTACATGGCTGAAGCGTATGGCAAGCTCACAGGAAAGCCGGGGATATGTTTTGTAACCCGCGGACCAGGTGCATCACATGCTAGTGTCGGATTACATACGGCCCGTGAAGACTCTACCCCGATGATTCTGTTTATCGGACAAGTAGAAACACAATTTCTTGGCAGGGAAGCATTTCAGGAAATCGATTACACACAGATGTTTGGTGGTATTGCTAAGGCAGTGCATCAAGTAAGAAAAGCGGTGGATTTACCCTTGATAATTCAACGCGCGTTTGCATTAGCTGTCAGTGGACGACCCGGGCCGGTTGTGATCGCACTTCCTGAAGATATTTTATTTTCGAAAGCAGACCTGCCCATATCAGTTGCAGTGTCAGAAGACCACGTCACTCCCGCGATATTCGATGTAACAGAGATAGGTCGCATACTTGAAAATGCCAAACAACCGATCGTTGTTGTCGGTGGTAGTCGTTGGTCTGCGAAGGGTTTGTCGGATCTCAGAAAATTTGTTCATCGTTATCGATTACCCGTTGCCGCAGGCTTTCGGCGCCAGGATTTATTAGACAATGATGATCAACTTTATGTTGGTATGTTGGGGCTCGCGTCTAATCCATCCTTGATCCAGCGAGTGAGTGATGCTGATGTGGTGTTGGTTGTGGGTTCTAGACTTTCTGAAATTACCAGCAATGGATATACTTTATTTCAAAAAGAAGGTGAATCACAACGATTAATTCATCTCTATCCACAGCCCAATGTACTCGCTGATATTTATAAACCCTATCTATCGATTCACGCACCATTACATGAATTAACCGAGGCACTCGCCTCATTGCCAGAACCAACGAACTGTCCGTGGGTAGATTGGACTCTTGATGCGCGCCAGGATTATGTATCCTTTAATCAGTTACCCACTGTGAGTGCTGATCATAATGGGGTCGATATGGGGAGAGTAGTAAAGTATTTAAGCGACCGTCTACCGGCTGATGCAATTGTGTGTAATGGAGCTGGAAATTTTTCTGTCTGGGTACATCGCTTTTATAAATATCGTCAGTATGTTTCTGAGTTGGCCCCAACGAATGGATCGATGGGTTATGGTTTGCCAGCAGCGATTACTGCAAAAATTCGATACCCTGAAAAATCAGTCATCTGCTTTAGTGGTGATGGTTGCTTCATGATGTATCCCCAAGAGCTAGCCACGGCTATTCAAGAGAATGCTGCACTGATTCTTCTGATAGTCAATAACGGGATGTACGGCACTATTCGTATGCATCAAGAGCGCGAATATCCTGGTCGGGTCTTTGCGTCAAATCTAGTGAATCCTGATTTTGTCGCCTTGTCTAAATCCTTTGGCGCGCATGCTGAGCGGGTGACGGTATTTAGTGGATTTCCGAACGCATTCGCACGTGCAATAAATAGTAAAAGAGTGTCCGTTATCGAGCTAGTAACAGATCCTTTCCAACTTTCACCTTCAAAACGTATGCTTTCGTAAATCGAAATTCATGAGTGTTTGATGTAATTTTTGATGAGAATCTTCATATGTAATATATATAGATTGTCTGATGCAATACAACCAAAATAATAATTGCGTTTTATCAGAGTCAGAAATAAAATTGAACGAGCATCCACAAACAAATGCGAACAAGGACGTAAGCTCAGGAACTTACGCTTTAGGGCATTCCAAACCATGCCGACAGACGCTGCCAAACTCAGCGCCGCAGATTCAAACTTGGCCCGCCAAAACGGTCGAGTGTAGTAAACGCTAAATAGCGAATTGCCTTACAAGCGGGCAATTGTTTAAGTCGAGTGATACAGACACCATTCGACGCGGGTTAAATCCCGCACCAAAAATCCATTGCGGCCCAAACCCCGCACTCATTCAATTTCTATCCCCGTTGCTTAATGGGGAGACCTATTTATGTTAGAGGTACTCAATGACTACCATTCCTATCGATGAAGTTAAAGAAACTTATGAAGCCCAAGCACGTGCAGCAATATGTGAAAAAACAATTGCAGAATATGCGGACGCAATGTCTAGAGGAATTATTTTCCCACCTGTAATTGTATTTGCAGACGGCATTGAATATGTCATCGCCGACGGACATCACCGATACTTGGCTGCGAAAAAAATCGGAGCTAAGAAAATAGAGGCCATCATCGAACCTGGCTCAGTACGTGATGCAATATTGTTCTCGGTAGGCGCCAATGCGCAGCATGGTCTACGGCGAACGTTAGCAGATAGGCGTAAGGCTGTGACTATCCTACTTCAAGATGAAGAATGGATAATGTGGAGTAATGCCAAAATAGCCGAAAAATGCTGCTGTAGTGTTGAGTTGGTCGCAAAAATCCGTCAGGAGATCGGTGCTGAAAAAACTTCGACTTTATGTATCAGGAACGGTAAGCAAATGCTCATGCGGACTCCTAGACATGTTAGGAGTCAAAATGATGTCTACCCCTCCGGAAACGGAGGGGTAGAAGAGACACCACCCGATCCCAAAGATATAGAGTTGGAGATAGCGATAGCTGCATGCAGTGAAGCAGCCATAGAGATTGAAGACTTAAAAGACCGACTAACGAAAATACAGCTTGTCGGTGATGAGGCCGATAGGGAAGCGGCTGCGTTAGAAGTGGACGAAATGAGAAGGCAGATAAAGCTGCTAGAAATCGAAGTGAGAGCACTTGCCAATTCAAGAGATCAGTTTCAAAATGAGAATGTTCAGCTGATGAAGCAGGTTAATTTTCTTGAGAGGCAGAGAAAGAAATGTACCTGTAGATTGGTGGCAGCCTAAATTGAATGAGAAATTGATCCAGATTGCCGGCGGCAGAATTTTATGCCGTCGGTGTTCTGCTCGCGCCAAGTGGTCGGGACAGCAATGCAAAGGCCCAGCTATGAACGGGAAGAATGTCTGTCGTGTTCATGGAGGCAAGTCACGAGGGCCAATTACTACTGATGGACGCGCTCGCTGTGCGGCAGCAAAGACAGTTCACGGACAAGAGACACGAGCGAAGCGAGAACAGGCTAGCAAGGCTTCCAAGGCCGTTAGAACAGCTTCCATAATGCTTAGCCTCATAGAGAATGGACAGGAGAGACAAATCTCCCGAGAGATGATCCAGATGCTACTAGGGATTGCGGACAGTCAGTATCTAGACGTATAGGATTTGCACCGGTGATTGAGGGCAAGTAGATATATTTTCCACAGCACCTCATGAGCCGCAGATCTCCGGATACTTACAACTCTACATATACGCTTCGCCAAATGATCCTCCTTCTGCTGCACAAATTATAGCCATGGGCAGATTATCAAGGCACATTTAATTGCCAAGTGAGAAGCCATCCAACGACCATGCAAGCCAGGAGGATCAACCTTGGTGGTGGGCTTTCTGAATATCTTCAACTACTAAATTCTTAATGCCTGTTTTAAGACTGTAATCAAACCATCCAAAATCTTTGTATGGCTGAATGTCGATCTGACGCCCGATTGAGTGCAGTTTATTTGCCCGCTTCAGGATAATTCGGCGGAGCGATTCGTAATCTAGGTGAGGCGGTATACTTAAAGTTGCATGAACATGTGGGTGGCGACCGTCGTAGCCACATTCGATTGCGAATGCGCTTGCAATGCAATAGCCCTTACGGAGGGTGCCATGACCAAAGCAGTCTTTATTGATTAGCCGTATTAGATATCGAGTTGTATTAACTACGTCTGTATGTAATCGGTAATTTCCAGTATTTTTTTGCTTAGTAAATGTCACGGTCAATGCTACTGACCAATTAGCTAAATTGTGAAGCCACACGGCATTTTCGAATCGGTTTGGGTTAAGTTGATATTTCATGAATTCACCCAAATCTACAGACTTTTCAACCAAGACCTAAGGTCGCCTACCCTCCAGGCGGTTACGCCAGCCGATAATTTAATTGGCTTGGGAACTTTTCCTGCGCGTACCATTCGCCACCATGTACTTGAAGATACTGGCAAGAGTGGATTCTTATTTTTTGGGGAAGCAACTATTTGATCTTCGCGCACAAATGCGTCATTCGGCAGCGATTCAAACCAGTCATCATTGTCTGCTGAAGGGTATTGCGTCCCTACATCTAGGGGATTGGTTTTTTTGCTCAACATTTCTGCGACCTCATGAAATTCCATGATGTCTTTTAAAGCAAAATATATCTTTTGACTAAGTACGTTGCTAGCAGCGTACTAATTGTGCCGTTGGTAAATTAGGACAGTTTTGTAATTTTGTTGTAAAGGGTTATCTGGCGTCTAACCCAATCTACCTTGCGGTTAAGATCTTTTATTTCGGTTACTGCGGCCTCTGCACATGCTTCTAGCTGATCTTTGTATAGACTTATATTTTGGTCTAGCCAAGCATATAAAAGGGTTTGAGCTTTGAGTTTAGAATCCACAGCGTTAATTTTTGACTTTGCCTGGTTTGCGATACCTTGAGCACGTCTGACAAGGTCAATTAGGCCCAATACCATTTCAAGTAAAGATTCACGGTTTACTGTTGCTTTGATTTCCTCGTCTGTACTTTCTCCACTAATAATCATCTGTAAAAGCTTTTGGCCTCCTTGTTTATTTTCAAGGTGCGCTGCATACAACAGAGAAAGTCCCGTATCAATTGGAGGTGTTTTTTCAGTAGTATTTATCTTTTTATTCATGTCTTCCTCCTCTTGCGCTGATTTTTCTGTTGGTCAGTAATAGAGCTTTCAATAAAATCAGCCCAGTCATTCATCAAATACCGTCTTTTCTCAAGCAAATCAGTTCGTTGATATGCCTCCTTGACTGAATCATTTACCGAATGCATTGATGCGACTTTGCGAATTTCATCAGGGTAGTTGGTTTGCTCAGCCGCCCAGACACGAAAGGTGGTTCGAAATCCGTGTGGTACAGCTTTATCAGTTAGTTCGCCACGCTCTTTCATTCCCCTCATTAATTGGCTAAGTGCCATATCCGATAGAGATTTTCCCGTTGGGCTAGGAAATATTTTTTGCCCACTGGCGGTGCGTGTCAAACTCTCAAGTAACTTTATAGCTTGTGGCTGAAGAGGTACTCTGTGCTCTCTTCCTGCTTTGGTGTGTTCTGCTGGGACAATCCATAGTTTTTTTTGAAAATCAATCTCGTCCCAATTAGCATTTCTTACTGACCCAGAGCGAACGCCAGTTAGCATCAGAAACTCTAATGCTTTCGCACTAATGCTATCGTTTCGACGCAGGCACCCCATAAAATTTCCTATTTTTTCGTACGGCAGGGCAGGTTGGTGACGGATTTGCTGCAAGCCTTTTGGGGAAGGTAATTGAGTATCTAAATATCCTTTCCAGGTTGCAGGATTGGTGCCCGTACGGTATTCATTAACGATTGCGTAATCCATAATCGTGCGAATTCGGTCGAGTAGCCGCTTTGCTGTTTCGGTTTTAACTTCCCATAGTTTTCCTTCCTTGCCATTCCTATGGTTAGTATCCTGAAGGAGCACATCCAGCACATGCCGCATGCTGATGTCAGCCACAAGTAGTTTCCCTATGACTGGATTAGCATATGCTTTTAAGGTTGATGCCCATTGTTTGCGATGCTTTTCATTTGTGTAGTCTGAAGAGTGAGTATTCATATAAGCCGCAGCACACTCTTCAAATGTCCGATTTTTAGCGGCAGCTGCAAGCAGGGCGCTGCGCTCAGTTCGTTTTCGAGTTACAAGGTTCACACCTTTGCGAGCATCCACAACGAGTTTTTTGGCATGCTCTCGGGCTTCTGATAGTGACACTTGTGGGTATGGGCCAAGACCAATAGCTTTTCTTTCTTCTCCGATCCTAACGCGCAATATCCAAGAACGGGGTATAGGTGAGCTAGCTTTGGCGGGTTCGCGAACTTGCAGAAGTAGGCCTGCCACTCCACCAACGGCGTGCCAGCCGACTTTGGTGATGCGTTTTACTTCAATTGCAGTGAGTATTTTGGCTATTTTAGGCATACCAATAAACATATCCAAAAAATTGGTATTCCATGATACTGCATGATATTGATTGACACAACGAAAGTCGAATTTACCTATGATGAATGGGGATTTTGACTATCGGTGACACCGGTTGGGATCCCTATTTGGCGGACTCGGTCTCCGCCAATGATGTAGTAAAAATGCGCCTTTTGGGCGCTTTTTTATTTATACATACCCAAAAGCTTACCCAAAAAATCCCAGTAGCTTTTGTTGCGTGTGGCTTCTATTTTTGTTTTGGTAAATAAAAATGCAAGATCCGAGTAGTTCAAAAATCTCCTTAGCCAGACCCCACCCCCGGGGTACCCCCCAAATCTAAAATGGGACTCCGGTAGTACGAATACATACTATTCTGCACGAACGATCAGTATTTGCATCTGTGGTGTTAGCAGTAGATAAAACTAAGTACTCTGTGTTGGGAAAATGGTCCCAACACAGAGTTTTATTTGCTTTTTAAATTATGAAAAGTAATCTGCCAGCTTTTATCTCCCTAGATCTTTGGCTGACGTTCCTGCGATTCCCCAGTTAGTTTTCGGCACATCCTGAATCAGAATACGAATGGTTTCTTTCGGTGCGCCAACCGCTTCGTGTAATGCGGTAGTGACTTTTTCAATCACAGCACGCTTCTGTTCTTCGGTTCTTCCTTCTAGCATGTAGATTTGAGCAAAGGGCATACGATCTCCTTGGGTTATTTTTTAAGCTGCTGCTGGCAGACTCTGCTGTTTACGTTCTCGAGCCATCGTCATAGCGGTATCTTCAATCATGTCTTCCTGGCCACCTACCATGCCGCGACGTCCTAGCTCAACTAAAATGTCGCGCGCTGGTACGCCATATTTTGCCTCGGCTCGCTTGGCAAATAATAAGAAACTCGAATAAACACCTGCATATCCCAAGGTTAGGGAATCGCGGTCAATTCGAATAATATGGTCCATGATAGGTACGACTAAATCTTCTGCTACGTCTTGAATTTTGAAGACATCCACTCCAGTTTCAACACCCATCCGTGCACAGACTGCAATGAACACTTCCATCGGCGTATTGCCGGCACCGGCGCCCAAACCTGCAGCAGCAGCATCAATTCTGCTGGCACCTGCAGCAACGGCAGCGAGTGAGTTAGCGACACCCATGGCTAGGTTATGGTGTCCATGAAAACCGAGTTCAGTTTCTGGGTTTAATGCCTGACGTACTGCATCAAGGCGAACAGTGACATCGTCGGGCAGCATGTAGCCAGCCGAGTCTGTAATGTAAATACAGTTAGCGCCATAGCTCTCCATTAGTTTGGCTTGCTTAACTAAGCTCTCTGGGTCACTCATGTGAGCCATCATTAAAAATCCGACGGTATCCATATCAAGCGAGCGAGCTTTGATGATGTGCTGTTCGCTGACATCTGCTTCAGTGCAATGTGTCGCAACTCGAATAGTATGCACACCGAGATCTTTTGCCATCATAAGATGGTCAACTGTGCCGATGCCAGGTATCAGCAAGGCAGATACTTTGGCTTGCTTCATCAGTGGAATGACTGCGCCAAGGTACTGTTCATCCGTATGGGCAGGAAATCCATAATTGACCGATGAGCCACCTAAGCCATCACCATGGGTGACTTCGATATACGGCACACCAGCGCGATCAAGGCCGCTAGCGATTTGAGTCATTTGTTCGATTGTCATTTGATGACGCTTAGGATGCATACCATCACGTAGCGTCATGTCATGGACGGCGACTTTTTTACCTTTGATGTTCATGAGAGAGTCCTTTGTCATCACGCTGCAAGAGCGGGTTCAAGTGTTAGTTTTCCGGATAAAATTTCTTCGGCAAACATCTCAGCAGTACGAGCGGCTGCCGCAGTCATGATGTCTAGATTGCCGGCGTATTTGGGTAGGTAGTCGCCCAGCCCTTCGACTTCAAGGAAAATCGAAACACGTTTTCCATCAAATACAGGGCCGTTGACGAGTTTGTATCCGGGTACATATTTTTGTACTTCTTTGATCATTTCCAGAACTGAAGCCGTAATCTTGGCTTGATCAGGTTCGCCTTCGGTTAGGCAGTGAATCGTATCGCGCATGATCATCGGAGGTTCGGCAGGATTAATGATAATGATCGCTTTACCTTGTTTAGCACCGCCCACTTTTTCAACAGCGCCAGCGGTTGTCCGGGTAAATTCATCGATATTTTTTCGCGTGCCAGGACCAACGGAGCGACTCGACACTGTCGCAACGATCTCACCGTAGGCAACTGGTTGAACTCGTGATACCGCCGCTACCATAGGAATGGTGGCCTGACCACCGCAGGTCACCATGTTTACATTCATTTCACCCTTACCGACATGCTCTTTTAAGTTGACGGGTGGGACGCAATAGGGACCAATCGCAGCAGGTGTGAGATCAATCATCATCACTCCGAGTTCGGTCAGTTTGCGAGAATTTTCGCCGTGTACATAGGCGCTGGTTGCATCAAAAGCGATTTGTACTCCATCAGCTTTGACGTGCGGAAGCAAGCCATCAACGCCATCCGACGTGGTTTTAATCCCCATGTCGCGAGCACGCTTTAATCCATCCGATTCGGGGTCGATACCGACCATCCAAACAGGCTCTAATACAGCCGAGCGTTGCAATTTAGCGAGCAAATCTGTACCGATATTGCCTGGTCCAATCAATGCGCATTTAATTTTTTTTGTCATGTGTGTAACTCCTAGTAGAACCGTAATGATCGAAAATCTAAAATATAATTTAAACAAGAGAGCGAACTACGCCGCCATCAACACGCAGAGCGGCCCCATTGGTTGCGGCAGATTTAGGGCTGCAGACATACGCCACCATCGAAGCAACTTCATCGGGGGTAATAAAGCGTCTTAAAAGTGATGTGGGTCGAGCCTGTGAAAAAAAGTTTTCTGCTGCGACGTCAAAGCTCACTCCTTGTTCAGCCGCGAGTTTGTCGAAAAAATCTTTTGCACCCTCAGTCAGTGTTGGGCCGGGTAACACGCTATTTATAGTGACTGCCGTACCTGCGCAAGTTTCGGCCAGCGCTCGGGAGATAGACAATTGTGCTGATTTCGTCATTCCATAGTGGACCATTTCTGCTGGTGGGCAGATGCCTGATTCACTAGATATAAAAACGATGCGGCCACGATTACGTTTTTTCATGGCAGGTAAGTAGGCGCGAGATAGTCGCACACCACTCATAACATTGGTTTCGAAAAAACGCTGCCAATCAGTATCGGAAATATTTTCAAACGGCTTGGGATCGAAGATACCTAAATTATTGACGAGGATATCAACGCTAGAAAGCGTCGATATCAATTGCTCACATCCTGTTGATTTAGACAAATCAGCAGCTATCCCCATGACACGTGCGTTGGGATGGTCTGCCTTTAGTTTTTTTACAGAGTTATCAACGGCTGACTGCCTGCGTCCGTTAATAATAACGTCAGCACCCTCTTGTGCGAGAAGTTTGGCGATGGCATAACCAATGCCAGCAGTCGATCCGGTAACTAGTGCAGTTTGTCCTTGTAATTGCAAATCCATATTTGTCCTTTTATCAATGCACACGCCCACTGTGCAACCAAGGCTTTAGCCATCGGGTGAGTTGTGGAGCAACTAACCATGTCATGATCAACACAACGAGCATGGTCAACAGCATGACTCGTGGCACTAGTGGCCAAGGGGCGAGTAAATCACCAAGCAAGGCAAACAACAAAAGCACCGTAGGAAAAATGCCTAACCAAGTTACCGTCGCCACTTTCCAGCGCGGAGGCGGAGATAAGTGTCCTGCCGTCATGAACCAATGAGCCATGCCAATGACTTGTCGCATTTGTGCTGGCCCTTCAGTCAGGGGTTCGATCGCAGAGAGCCCTAAGGCACGAGCGGGTGATGCTTGCCAGTGTTGCAGATGCTCATCCGAATCAAAAGCAAACACCACGTGATAAAGCCCGGGTTCTTCTTCGCTGGGTTTGATCAATTGACTACCAAGATGACCTTGAAATTCTTTAGCGGCGGCCATCATGTTGCCCATCACTTTTTCAAAGTCACCTTCATGTGAGGGTTTGATTCGACGCGTCACTAGTACGGTGACAGCAGAGTTATTTGTAGTGGTACTCATCAGTAAAAACGTAGTTACTCAACAAAACGCATCGATACTGAGCCGAGATCTTGGTAACGAACCAAAATACTATCGCCTGCTTGAACAGGAATGGCTTCAGTCACGCCGCCCGTCATAATGAAGGTACCCGCTGGAATTTCTTGTCCGCGCGCGCCGAGATGATTTGCCATCATTGCGATGGCAGCTGCTGGATGTCCAAGTACAGCAGCGCCTGCAGCCATTGCCATAACTTGGCCATTCTTTTCAAGCACGACGCCCAGCGTGCGCAAATCGACGTCTTGAATATTACGTGAGCGACCACCAATCACAAAGCGTGATGCTGACGTGTTATCAGCAACAACGCTCTTCAAATCAAATTTAAAGTCGCGGTAGCGACTGTCTATAATCTCAACAGCTGGCAAAACAAAATCAATCGCAGCCATGACGGTACCGACATGACATCCGGGGCCCTTTAGAGGCGCCTTTGTTACGACACAAATTTCGGCTTCCACTTTAGGATGGATGAGTTCAGACATTTTGATGTCACCACCATCAGGGCGCGCCATGTAGTCGCTAACAAACCCGAATACCGGCACATCAACACCCATTTGCTTCATCTTGGCAAATGAAGTGAGCCCAGCTTTCAGTCCTGCTGTTTTGTTACCGCGAGCTTCTTTTCTCTTGCGGAGGGTGTCTTGGATTGTGTATGCATCATCCCAGTCCATATTGGGGTATTCGTCGGTAATCTTGAGTACGTCACGTGCTTCTAGCTCAGCGGATTCAAGGTGAGCAGCAAGTTTTTCAATGGTGGCTTTATCGAGTTGCATAAATTTCTCTCGTCATCATGGAGATGTAAATAGTGGTGTATGGGACTTAGATAAAACGTACAGACGTACTACCTAATCCACCTACAGAACAATGCAGGCTATCGCCAGCTTTAACGGGTACTAAAGGCGATTGTGAGCCGGAGAGAATGACATCGCCGGCTTTGAGCGAAATACCTAAGCGACCCAGCGTGTTAGCAAGCCATGCTACGGCATTGACAGGCGAGCCCTGGACAGAGGCGCCCGCAGAAGTACTAATAATTTCACCATTTTTATCGAGCACCATGCCAGCGAGCGAGAGATCGAGATCGCGCGGGCTTTTGCGTGTGCCACCTAGTGTAAAAACTCCGCATGACGCGTTGTCAGCCACCGTATCTTGAATCTTGATTTTCCAATCTTTAATTCGTGAATCGACAATTTCAAAGCAGGGCATCACACAGTCGGTCGCACGAAGTACGTCAGCAGCAGTAACGCCTGGGCCAGTCAGATCGCGCGAGAGCATGAATGCCACTTCAGCCTCTGCTTTGGGAGCAATCATTTTGCTGGTGTCTACAGCTTCACCTTCATTGAATACCATGCCTGATAATAAATGACCAAAATCAGGCTGGTTAACCCCCAGCATATCCATAACAACTTTGCTGGTAACGCCGATTTTTTTACCCACTAAAATTTCACCTGCGTCGAGACGACGCTGAATCATGCGAAGTTGTATTTGATAGGCATCATCGATAGAAAAATCGGTTTCACGATTAGTAATCGGTTCAACAGGAATACGCGAAATGAGTGAGTTATATAACTCGTCACCGTAACGTGTAATAGTTTGTGAATTCATAGCCATGCGTTTACTCCGGTAGTCGTAGGGTTATATTTTGATCATGACATTACGAAGGTCAGTGTAAAACTCCAGCGAATGTACGCCGCCTTCGCGACCAATACCGGACGCTTTTGAGCCACCAAACGATGTACGCAAATCACGTAAAAACCAACTATTGATCCAGCATAGTCCAACGTGAACTGCATTCGCCATGCGGGTTGCAGTTGACATGTTGCTCGTCCAGATCGAGGTAGCCAGACCATACGGGGTATCGTTAGCGAGGGCTATCGCTTCGTCTTCTGTATCGAATGGAGCAATATGGCAGCAGGGGCCAAAAATCTCTTCGCGAATAATGGCCGAGCTCTCAGGCAGACCCGTCCAGATAGTAGGTTGTACCCAATGACCATCTGAGAGTGAATCGGCCATCACTGGTGATCCGCCACCTGTGACAACGGTAGCTCCATCGGCTTTTGCTTTTTCGTAATAGGACAGTACTTTTGATTTGTGTTCTGCAGAGATCAATGGACCTAAACCAACACCGGGTTCATTAGAAGGTCCAATTTTTAACGCTTCCGCTTTTTCTTTGAGTGCAGCGACAAATTTTTCAAAGATAGGACGCTGGACATAGATTCGTTCGGTACCAAGGCAAACTTGGCCGCAATTTTCAAACGATGATCGCATAATGCCGGCTACAGCTTTATCAAAATCAGCATCGGCAAAAACAATGCCTGCATTTTTACCGCCGAGTTCAAATGACACAGGACGTACACCTTTAGCAGCAGCAGCCATGATGGCTTCGCCAGTGCGTGTTTCACCTGTAAAGGTGATGCCATCTACCCCAGGATGTTTGGTGAGGAATTCACCAGCGGAGTTCGGTCCAAAGCCATGGACTACGTTATAAACGCCTTTAGGTATGCCTACCTTATTCATTACCTCGCCAAGCAGAGTAGCGGTTGCAGGTGTTTCTTCCGATGGTTTAACAATGACGGTATTACCGCAGGCGAGTGCGGGGCCGACTTTCCACGTCATCAGCAAAAGCGGTAGATTCCATGGGCAGACGATTCCAATGACGCCTAGTGGGACACGCACACCATAGCTGATGGCGGTGCCACCATCTGGCGTTGTCATTTGAAAGCTTTCGGTAGGAGCATTTTTTATGATGTCAGCAAACACCTTAAAATTGGCTGCGCCTCGTGGGATATCGATGTGGGAGGCGAGGGAGTGCGGCTTACCTGTATCAGCTAGCTCAGCTTCAAGAAATTCATCAAAACGATGATTGATTTCGTCTGCAACGGCGTATAACAATTCAACACGTTTAACAACAGATAGTTTTCCCCAATCGCCGGTTAATGCGGAACGCGCAGCTTTGACAGCATTATCAACATCCGATTGGCTGGCTTCGTGCACTAACCCAATCACATGGTTATCGATCGGCGCACGATTTTCAAATGTCTTCCCGGTTGCAATGAACTCACCGTTTATAAAATTGTGAAACTGTTTCATTTTGTTCCCCATCATTTTTATTTTTACTACTTATGCCAATCCAATAGCCTTAAGGCCTGCTCGCGCACATTCTTCATCTTGTTCGGCAGATCCACCGGATACACCAATCCCGCCTATGCGGATTCCGTTTTCTACGATGGGTAGACCACCTCCAAAGATGACTAGCCGAGGACGTAGTGGCAATCCAGCTTTTAGCGCTGGGTCTCCCTCTAATATTTTTAGCCATTGACTAGTAGGAAAGCCAAAGCTTGCCGATGTGTAGGCTTTATCGATAGCGATATCGATCGAATGCAGAAAAGCGCCCGGCATGCGCAAAAATCCCGCCAGCACTCCTGAACTGTCTGTGATAGCGACATTAATCGAGATACCAAGTTTCTGTGCGTGTTCTATGGTCGCTTTCAAGGCAGTGCTTGCTGCCTCCGACGATATGACAGCTGTATTTATACTGTTTAAATTACTGTCTTTACTCATGATTGTGTAACGTCATAAAAATTTAAAAATCAATTTTTTACGGTTGTGTATTTGCGCTCAGCTAGCCAAACGAAAATAAACAACCAGACCCCGGCTCTCACCGGGATCAGGAAGTAACCAAAGATTGATTAGGTGTACACCTCAGTGAATGAAGGCGTTGCTTCACCTGTGTGATAGAAGATACCGCTCCAGAGTTTGTCTTCAGTCCACGTGGTGACAGGACGATCACGCATTGAGAGATAACCCAGACCAGCGAAGGTCTCGTTGCGGTTACCACTCGGGTCGAAGAAATAAATTGTCTCGCCGCGCGTAATGCCATGACGTGTTGGGGCGACATCGATCTTGACCTTTTTCTTGGCCATGACGTCGGCGGCTTTCAGCACGTCATGCCACGAGTCGAGGAAGAAAGAGACATGGTGCAGTCCGGAGGTGGGTGCGCCAACAAAAGCGATGTCATGCGGTTTGTTGGTGCAGGCGAGGAAGGCTGCTGCCTGTATGGCGCCACCGGGACCAACCAACACTTGCTCGACCAGATGGAAATCGAGAACGTTTTTGAAAAAATCAACGTTGTCGGCTACGGTATTGACGCCAGTTTCTGGGTTCATCTCACACATCAACAGGCAATGATCGAGCCAGTGCGCGCCTGCACCAGTGAGGTTGTCTGGCCAAGGATCTGGGTTAGTCGTGCCAACTTCAGTACCGACATATTCTTTCTGAGCGAATAAACGCATTTCATGGCCACTAGGTAGCTTGAACTGCAGCATGCGACCCGTTGCTGGCAACGAGCCTTCAGCCAGTTCGGTAGTCTTTATGCCGTGCGCCTCGATGCGTTTTTTGAATTCCTCCAGATCGCTATCTTTTTCGCACTTGTAGGCCACATGATTCATGCCCGCTTGGTCAGAAGGCGTAAGAATTAATGAGTAGCGATCCCACTCATCCCAGCATTTCAGATAAACATTTCCTGATTTGTCTTCCATAGTTACCTTCATGCCGAGCACTTCAGTGTAGTGTTTGATGGCAGTTGCCATATCCATCACTTTCAGGCTGGCATGACCGATTCGCATAACGCCCATGGTTATCTCCTTTATTATTTTGCTATAGCAGATGGGGTGGTCTGCCCTGGGAACCCCTTTGAAAATGGTTTGATCATTTTTCCTGCAACTTCTAGTCGTACTTCATTGGCGGGACCCACCCGACAGGCAAGGGTGTAACCCTGTGTTTCTTCTTCTTCACTCACATGGGCACGACTGACCGGACCCAGTACTTGTGTTTGTCCTTCAAGAATTTTTACTTTGCACACACCACAACCACCATTGACACAACCCACCGGAATGCCTTTACGACCTAGACGCAACATGCCTTGCAACAGACTTTCACCAATAGCGCAGGGATACGATTCGCCTGTTTGCTCAATCTTCACTTGTACTTTTGGTCGAAAATCAAACATAGCTTCGTCTCAGACACGCTTAAACAACGCGCTGCGCGGTTTTGCTGCGTCAGCTGCAGTGATGAATTTTTCGGCGTAGATATCGCGTTCGTACAAGCGACCTTGCATCAATGTACCGAGGCACGCTTCAATCATCGCGGGAGGGCCACATAAGTAAGCTTTGTGACCCGAAAAATCACCATTGAAGTGCTGCTGCGCTGCTTCATGCACAAACCCTTTGATGCCATCGAAACCAGAGGCATCCTCTGACAGTGCGGGTATGTAGTTGAAATTTGCATGTTTGGCGGCGAGCTCCTTGAACTCGTCGTCGTAGTACAGCTCGGCGTGATTACGCTGACCATATACCAGCGTGATGGGCTGCGAAGAACCCTGCGAGAGCAGATCGAGAATCATTGAGCGCGGACTGGAAAGACCTGAGCCACCGGCAATGAATAGGATTGGAGCATTCAACGAGTTGCGCACAAAAAAACGTCCATAAGGTCCCGAAATGCGCATCGCATCACCGACCTTCAGCGTCTCATGCAGATACGCAGTACCGGGGCCGCCGGGGATGATGCGTACATTGATCTCGAGTTCGCCCGTGCTGGCAATTTGCTGTGGTGAATTGGCGATTGAAAATGGACGATCACCTTCAATGCCCGGCAGCGCGAGCTGCACATACTGTCCTGCTTGAAAATCGATGGGTTTATCGAGCTTGAGCCAGATCGCTTTGATGGTGGGAGTCTTTGTTTCAATGCGACTGATCGTGCAATGAAAATCCGATATGGGAATAATGCGAGCATCTGGATCTTCATCTATGTCGGCTTCAATCTCGACATCGCTTTGCAGCGTAGTGCAGCATGCGAGGGCTTTACCTTCATCACGTTCGAAATCCATCAGCGCGAATGGATTGGCTAGTCCATGATCGACGTCGCCTCCCAGCACGGTCACCTTACAAGTACCGCATAGCCCGTGACCACAGGCATGTGGAATATAGATACCTTGGCGCAGCGCTGCGTCAAGAATAGTTTGGCCATCCTCGACATCAATCGTGGCACCCAGTGGTTCGATGGTGAGTTGTTGTGACATGAGATTATGTAATCCAGGCAAAGATTTAAATGAGGCGTACCCTTATTGATCGTTAAAAGCCGGTGCCACCTTGCGCGGCAGTGGTGCGTATTCCTTCCAATGCCGGTGTGCGAAAACGTATCAAGCTTTTATGACCTATGCCGTGATGCTCAAGCGATTTGCCGGCATCAGGAATAAAGCGTTTGTTCGAGTTGAACCACTGCACGCTTTTCCAGTCGATGTCTTCAAACTCAGGATGTTCGCCAAATAACTCAGGCAGAACTTCCATGATGATTGCGCCGAACGGTAATGTGCGCGGCACCGGAATGCAGAAGGGTGCCGCAAACATAGGATGATTTTCCCAGTGCAGATACAGCAAATGTTTACCGTGAAATTTGTCTTCGGTATCTTGCTGAATCATCGGGTAGTCGCCGATGTGAGTCATGACATCTTGAGTCGCCATACGATTACTCCTCCATGCCTTGCGGCTTCATACGACCACTCCATGCACGGAAGTGCTTTCGGTCTTTGCTGTTGGAAAAATCACCGTTATCCTCGCCAGCATTTACTTCGTAGTGGCGCATTACTTCACGTACTGGGCTGTCGCCGGGCGAGGCGGGGTTGATATCGTCGGGGTAGCAAGCACCTTGATAGATCTGATGCACTGGCATCCATGACTGCAGGTATTTCTTTGGCTCATGATCGAAAATTTCTTTGCAATGATCGCTGCAGAAGTGATATTTCATGCCGAGGTAATCCGTTTCGCGCATGCTGTTTTTTGTCGGATCGCCCGCTTCGGTGAATATCGTCGGTACCTGACAAACTTGGCACAGCATCGGCAGTACTTGGTTGTACCAGCGACCCTCTTTGCTCTTAGCCTGTTTGTCCCAGTGCTCAAGGCGAGGACGATAGTAGCGATCGAAAGTGTCTGGATATTTAGAAGATAACCAGTCCATCTCATCCTTGCTCGGTATCCAGGTGTGGAATGCGGTTGCATGACCGTACTGATAAAAAGTAGCCCAGGTTTGATGGCTGATGTGGTCCTTGCCTTCGCAAGCCATTTCCCAACCTTTGGGTTTGCGAATACCATAGCGTGCGAGGTCGGCGAAAAGTGCACCACCGTTTTCTTCGGCGTACATTTCCCACGCCTCTTTCCAACTCATCACGCGTTTGGGCAGCATGTAATCCTGCATCATCGCAACGAGGGAGAGCAGGCGATAACCACGCCAGAACCACTTGTCCATCCAACGCTGAACGATAGGAACGTTTTTCGGATCTTGCTCCAGCATGAACTTGATGCACTCGATGCCGAGTGTCATGTGACGCGATTCATCGGATTGTGCAGAGAAGCCAAAGGTAACTGTTGAGAGATCACCGTTATGTGCTGCACCCGACATAAAGGGTACAAACAGCAAATTGGTCAGCACATATTCGAATGAGAAACTGACAGCGGTTAAAAATTCGAACGGACCACCGGTGTAGGCATCTTCAAAGAAACTCTTAGGTACTGACAAATACCAGACATTGTCGAACCAATGCGGCGCATTGTGCATGCCGTTGTAGTATTTGTTGTAGTGCGAGATAGCATGCGTCTCAGTTTGACAGTGGCGTAGCTCATCGACTGCCTGCATCTGCGCAGCCACACGAGCACCCGCACCTGTGAACTGACGACCCGCATGAGCAAAGCCACGATGTGCGTAGTACTCCAGAGGTGTCACACCTTGGATGAACAGTTTCAAGGCGTTTATGTAGCGCGCATCAGTGACACCGAGTTCACCATGATTTTGCGCGAAGGTCTCGATAACTGCGTACAGCTTGCGTTCTTTTTCGCTCTGATATTTCCAGTAAGCTTCCATCGTCAGACGGAATGGATCTTCCCACTTATCCCAATCATGCACGATGATGCCTTCGTAGCGATCATAGGGAAATACCTTATCCATGGGCTGATAGGTTGTATCCCAGTGCAGATCACGGGTCATCGCCGCGTAGCGCTCCTTGAGGCCAAGTTTCTTTTTGGTGACACGTGTGTCCATGTAAAGTCTCCGGTGTGAGGGTTTGTAGTTTTAAAGTCCAACAGCTTGTGCATCCGAAACCGGGAAGTAGGCTCGGTGCAAGATTTCAGGGTCTTCACGCAGCTTGCCGGGCTCACCGTCATAGGAGACACGGCCGCGTGACATGACATACACATGGTGCGATAACGCGAGTGCGAGTTGGGTGAACTGCTCGATTAACAGCACACCAATACCGCTGTCGGCGATTTTGCGAATGATGGGTACCAAGCGCGCGACGATGGTCGGCGCCAAGCCAAACGACAATTCATCAATAACCAGAAAGCGCGGTTCAACCATCAACGCTTGTGCGATGGCGACCATCTGCTGTTGACCGCCTGATAGATCACCAGCGGCTTGAGGCATTTTTTCTTTTAACTCTGGGAAGAGTGCTAACACTCGCTCGATCGAGGCTTGGGTTTCACCGCGTGACATGGTGCCGCTGGCAACTAACAAGTTGTCGCGCACAGTTAATTCACGCAGCACTTGATGCCCTTCGGGCACGGTACCAATACCAGCTCGTCGAATTTCATCGGGTTCCATACCAACCAGATCATGACCATCCAGCCATATCTCACCAAACACAGGTTCAACCACTCCGGCTATACCCAGAACGGTGCTAGTTTTACCTGCGCCGTTGGCACCTGCGAGAGCGGTGATCTTGCCGGGTGCAATGCGTAGCTCGATACCTTCGACCGCTTTTTTAGTACCACGAACCATGACCAGATCGCGAATCTCGAGCCAGCCGTGACGCAAATTATCGGGAGCGATTTTGGAACTCATGCTGCCACCTCCAGATCATCAAAGTTACCCAGATAGGCTTGCTGAACTTCGGGTTTTTTCAGTACTTCTAATGTGGGACCCAGTGCGAGCAGCTTGCCGAAGTCCAGTACCATCGTTTCATTGCAGCAGGCAGCGATCAGCTCGACATCATGGTCAATCAGGAATACCTGCGCCTTGCAATAACCAGGAATACCTTTGATCACTTTTTGCAAATGTTCAGATTCGGTTTCAGTCATGCCAGCACCTGGCTCATCGAGCATCACCAACTTTGGATTACCGATTAAGGCTTTGGCGATTTCTGCCAGGTGCCTCTCTTCGGTTGATAGCGAATCACCTTTGCGATTGAGTCGATGTGACAGTCCGACAAAATCAATCGCGCCGTAGACAGCTTTTTTTTCTGCATCACGACTTTCAAATGTCGCGTGATCAGCAATCGCTTGCACATTTTCGAGCAGCGTCAGATCGTCTGCGATCTGATCAGTTTGAAACGTGCGACGCAAACCGAATTCCGCACGCTCATGCGCTGGCACCCCAGTAATCATTTTTCCATTTACTTTGACCCAGCCGCGTCTGGGTTCGACGAAACCCGACAACACATTGAGTAGAGTAGTTTTGCCTGCACCGTTGGGGCCGATCAATCCAACGATAGGGCGGTTCAGCGTGACAGTTAGGCCATCAATCGGTTTAACACCACCGAATTGCACACACAAGTCGTTAATCTCAATCATCGGGTTCCCCTTAGCGATACGCTGCAAAAGGTTTCGGATATTTGGCGTCGATCTTCTGACGCAGCGGCAGAATTGCCGGATGCATCAGTAATTGGATCAAGAAGCGAATCGCAATCGAGCTCCAAATAATCGTTAGCGCCACGGGGTAATCCACATCGAACACACCGTTGACTACCCAGCCAACGAAGTAACCAATGAACAGCACATTCAGAGTGCGTTTGAGGATGCGATGGTCTGGCATCAAACCTAGTGCGCTCATAACATTGGCTAGTCGCAGTGATAACCAGGCTTCTGCATCTTCGGCGGCGTCTTGCACGCGTTTACCAAAGAAGCCCAACAGCAACCAGCACACCCCCGGAATCGCCTGGCGGAACAGAAGCGCGATCAGTGACAAGAACAAGGCGCCTGCAAAACCCATTGCCTGGAAATGCACTGCGGCGAGTGCGAGGCCTATCGAGATCACGCCCCAGATCAGCGAGCCTTCGACGATACGACTGACGCGAACAAATTTATAGAAATCAGCCAATTGACCCGCAAGACCTTTGCGACCCTGAATCAGCGATATCAGCAGTGCAAATCCATAGAATGCATTTGATAAATTACCGTCTACACCGTGATCATTTAATAGCGCGGGTAATGCACGTATCAGTAGTCCAGCAAATACCGCACCCATCCAGTGATAGGCACCACCGACCATGGTTAGTGCGTAGAGCAGGATGGATTGCGATACAGGGAAACCAGTATTGTCGAGCTGTCCGTTTAAGCCGGCGAGTAAACCACCAGCTAGTCCAGCAAGTGCGCCAGCCATCGCGAACGCAAGAGCCTTGTAACGCACAACGGATACGCCAGCTGCAATCGCTGCGGCTTCTGATTTACGAATCAAGCCCCACGAGCGGCCGGGCAGAGTGGCACGTGCCCACTCGATGAGCCCCATTCCTACTGCCAGCCAGAACATCGTGTAGCGAAAATAATCAGTATCGGACGGTGCGATCAATGGGCGCGCAATCATCAAGCGCTTTCCGTTCACAACGTGACCCGCCCAACCGGTTCCGCCATCGGGAAAACCAAGCACGTTAACCACCACTTGCACGGCGGCGGCAATCATCAGTGTAAGCAGCGCAAGGTACAAGCCGCGCATGCGAAGTGCAGGTAAGCCAAGAATCACTCCGAACAAACCAGCAATGACCGCACCCAGCACCAGTGCTAACTCGAACGGCATGCCAGTACCGTGTACCAATCGCAGACAAAACCAACCGCCCACACCCGCCAAAGCAAACTGAGCGAGCGACACCATGCCCAGTTGTCCGTACAACAGCGCAACCGTGCCGGAGGCAAGGATGAGACACGCGACCGTAGAGAAAGTATTCAGCCAGTAGGATGAAAAAACCCAGGGACCAATCAGCGCGACCAAGAAGAAAGTAATCAGCATCGGGCGCACACGCTGAAACGGAGTGCCTGGCGGAATGTCGGGTTTGTCCTTATTGCGTGCCATGGTGATTTACTCCAGATGACTGTTATCACGCGACAAGCCGATGCCATGTCGCTGCTGCCACAACACCACGCTGATCGCAACGACAAACGCGGTCGCTGATCCGTAGCGCTGCACTTCGGGAACCAGATTCAGCAATGACTCGATCACACCGATGGTGAGTCCGCCGATCACGGTTGCCGTTAAAGAATTCATTCGTCCCACCATAGCTGCTGCCATTGCGGGAATAACTAAGAAGGTCAGCACGGTGGGGTTTAGTCGCACCATGTTGCCCATGAACAGGCCACTGATGCCGGCTAACAAACCCGCCAGTGTCCATGCCCAGGTATCAATGCGTTTGACGCGTACACCGACCAAACCGGCCAGCACGCGATTGCTCTGCAACGCACGCATGCGCAAACCGAGCGGTGTTTTTGCCAATAACCACAACATGCCGATCGTGGCACCTGCTGCGAACAGCAGGGCAACGACACGGGTGTGACTGATTAAACGGCGACCTTCAAATTCGACGCCAGAAGAATCAGTCGGTAGTACGAGGCGACGTGGATCGTCGCCCCAGTACCATTGCGCGATACCCATAACCATCAACGCGAAACCGAGCGTGGCCATGGCACGAACCACTCTGTCCTGATGCGTGAGCGAGGGGGCAATAAATCGCCCGTAAGCCCAAGACAAAAGGGTGGCAGCACCGACACCTGTTACCCAGCCCATCCAATCGTCATACTCGAGGTCGATCATTTGCCAGCACACCATGGCGGCGAGACCCCCTAGTGCACCGAAAGCAAAGTTGACCACACCGCTGGCGCGATACAAGACCACCAGGCCGACGCCGGACAGCGCATATACCGCGCCAACGCTAATGCCGACGACGATAAAGGGGAGCAGCGTTTCCATGTTCAGCTCGTTTCGTGTTGATTGAATGGGTTAGATTAGTTGACTAGGCCGCCTTTGGCTTCCAACTTCAGCACGTCGTCCAAGTCAGAATCCTTAGACTGGTAGCATTCGGTAAGGGTCTTGAACCCACCCTTTTGCATCATTGCTGCGCGACCTTTGTGGTTAGGCTGGTGACGCTCACCGGTACCGAAATACCAAGGTGCGCACATCATGTCGGTCTTCCATTTGGCGGTACCAACGATGGCCTGATACGCCGACTTTCGATCCACATTGCCTTTGATGCCGAGCAGTGCATCAGTAGTGACCTTGGCTGACAGGAAGCCTGCTTGTGAGAACGTATCGCGTGGGTCTTTTTTGTCACCGAACTTGTCCATGATGGCTTTCCAGTTGGTGTTATCTGGACCAGTACCATCCATTGGCTCGAGCTCCATGTGCACGTACAGCTTCTCATGCCAATATTTGCCCACAGCTTTTGGCATATCGGCGTGATAAGCAGAAGTAGGCAGACCCCATTTCATGCTCTTACCTAAATCTTGCTGCTCAGCGGCAGTCAAAATCGGCAGCATCATGCCGCGCGGCATACCAAGTACGACACCTTCACTCTTAGCAGCTGCCACTTGCAGTGCAATCGCATTGCCGTCGAGTTGGCCCGGATCGAAGATCACGGTTTTGACAGCGACGTTGTTGGCCTTACCGTACGACTCAACACCACCGCAAACCCAGTCACCGAAGCCAGGGATGCCTGGTGCGACGCACGTCAAGCTCTTCAGCTTGAATGTCTCAGTAATGTACTGTGCTGCGCCCAAGGTCGATTGACGTGGGCCTTGGTTAAACGAGATGTAGTTCTTGCCGTAGAAGCAGGCACGCGGTACGCCTACACCGGAGACAGAAGCGACGCCTTCTTTGGCATACAAATCATTGTTTGCGCCGCACTCGACGAATGAAGACGAGCCAGCCATCGCCACCACTTTGGTGTCTTTGACCAGCTTGTTGGCAGCTTGCGAGGCGACTTCAGGATTCCATGTATCGTCTTGCACGGTGTACTGAATTGGACGGCCATTGATGCCGCCATTCGCGTTCACGCAATTGAAATAAGCCTGAGCTGCACGCGCAGAGGAAGAGAAATCCTCTGGACCAGTTTTACCAACGATGGCACCGATTTGAATCGGTTCACCTGCGGCTTTTTTTCCGTTTCCCAAGCCGCACTTATCTTGCGCCATCGCGCCTGAAGCCGCGAGACTCAGCGCCAGCGCGACTGCCC
>Ga0181350_1000072_pt1 | contig 30218 bp, 53 predicted proteins | sample Su13VDMM110DCMD_FD_130105 | JGI IMG/M metagenome (GOLD analysis project Ga0181350, IMG submission 130105) | Freshwater viral communities from Lake Michigan, USA - Su13.VD.MM110.DCM.D | ecosystem: Environmental > Aquatic > Freshwater > Lake | place: USA: Michigan | collected 2013-07-16
AACTCAATAACCTTCCAAGATGTTGAGGACACCAGTTTCTTTGATTTAAATTACAGATGGGCTATTATATGCCAAGCATGTGGTAATGCAGTAATATCAAAGTTTTAGGTGTAAAACACAAACAAATTCCTTAATAACAATGAAATCAACAAAAATTATGTTAGCTGTAATAGCTACGTTCTTCATTACATGGTGTGTAATGGGACTTATTGGATATTTATTATCTGATGCATCGTACAAAGAATGTATGATAGATGGTGCAATTTTATTCTTCTTGGTAACAATTGGTTGGGTACCAAGTCTTATCATTGGATGTGATGTAGATAACTATCTTGACTAATCATGAAACAAGAAACATTTCTAATTGTGGGGATAACAACTATCCTCACAATGGCTTTCTTCTTAGGAGGAAAAGAAAAATCATGTGCACAGAGATTATTCACTAGCACAGAGAAAGAATACAAATTCATTTCAATAGAGATGGCAGAGCAACAAACAGATTCATTAACAACAAACTATTAAAACTATGGGAACAGAAGTTACCGTGATGAAAGAAACATTCATTAGCACAATGTGTTACGATGATGAATTCAACCAACACCACAAAGGTGGTTGGGGATGTGGATATGTAAACATTCCAAAAGATCATCCAATACTAGTTCTACTAGTAGACAACGAAGGTTGGGGAAACTATTTACAACCTGATGGTTGTCCTGAAGAAATCACTTATAGCAATTGGGAGAGTGATGGAGAACATTTTAGAATAGGCTTTGATACAGCTCATTCTTATAATCATTCAGGACATGATGAACAATATGTGATTGATCAATCAAATGCTATTAAAGCTCTTGTTGATGCATACACAGTTCAGAATGCTCACGATTATGCTGCATCATGCATAAGTGATGTTATTTCTAAATTCTCTAAATTCTTAATACCATGAGAACAGAAGAAATCCAACAACGGTTACAAGATATCAGAATGGAATTGTATTCCTTAGATAGTCTTAAGAATGCTAACGATGATGTGAATATTCATGTCATCGAAGAACGTATCATTGAACTAGAAGAAGAAAAATATAACCTTCAAGACCTCTTAGAGAGATGTTTTGATAATATGATTGGTTTATGATAATAGGATATATCACCTTATCGTATCTAATAATGTTAGGTATGATCATCGAGTCAAGTTATAAGCAAACTGTAAATAAAGAATATTATTACATGTTTGTATTTAGTCCAATTGTCCTTCCAATTATCATTGGAATGATGTTAGTAGAAAAGAAATTATGAGCAATACAATCGAAGAAACAATCGAAGCAATGGAACTTCTTGTACAAAAACAAGATAAGACATTGAAAGTGGCTAATGAAATCATCACTATGAAGAATAGAATGATTGAACTATGTGAACTGCAAATAGAATTGCAGAAGAAACAAAATACAAAACAACTTGTTGTAATTATTGTTTTATCTGCAATTTCTGTTATTAGTACTATATTATTAGTTGCTACAGCATGAGACCTAGATTAAGAAGAGGTACGTTGGTCGCTTCAACTAACAATCATAGACGTATATTGTCTAGAAGATTAATAGTTGAAGTGATCTACAACTTCAAGCACAATATTGTGAAGAAAGAAACAATCGATGTGAGAACATCACAAAACCAGTAATTTTAAATCCTTAATAATTATGCAAAGTACAACAACAAGTATTTTCACCTTTGACCATGGTCAAAAGAAATTGTCAAACGCAATTGGCGTTACTGATGCTTACATGGAAGACATCCAAGAAGCAGTCAAAGAAGCATTAAAAAACTATCTCTTCGATGATGATCGTAATGTACGAGATGGTGCATCACCAAGTGAGTTAGTAGAAATGTGTCTTCACAATTTTAGTTATAACCAATTGGTTTTAATGTCTTCATTCTATTTACAAGACAGACTAGAAGGTTTTGCCAAGAAGATAGACAGAATGGCTTCATCAGCTAAAAAGCTTTCATTGAATGCTGAAGATCTTCCACCTAGTGTAAGAGATTTCTTTGACAATCATACAAGTGGAGAACCAATTGATGGTGACACTCTACCACCTGATGTAAAAGATTTTCTTAGATCGTTAGCCGATGATCCAATTGATGGTGATGGAGATGATGATTAAATGTCTAATAGGAGAGCTGTAATGGCTCTCCTTTTATATTAAAGCTATGAGTACATATAGATTCAAGACAAAAGAAGAGTTTAAAGCTGACGGTAATTGGCAAAAACACAGTGGAACTCATTCGGGACCAAAAAATTGGAACGATAAGGGAGCTATGGATAAGTTTTATGGCCAAAATATTCCTAATGAGTTTAATAAAACTATTGAGACAGATAAAAGTTTTATGTATGACGACTGGCATTTTAGACCAACTGATTTTATAGAAAATCGATTATCAGACAAAGAAACAGAAGAAATTTTAAATCAAGTAAAAAACAATTCCTTAATAACAAAAAACAAAATGAAGTCAACAGTTAAAACAACAAAAAAAGTAGTAGTAAGCACTCCAGGATCAGAGAAATTTGTATTCATGGATAAAACAGTTAATGTTCTAAACGTAGGATTCTCTACACGTAAGAATGTTGTATTGTATGGTCCAGGTGGACATGGTAAATCAGAAATCACATTGGATTTTTTAAAAGCAAAAGGAATCAATCCTTACATCATTACGATGGGTACAGGTATGACAACAGACAGATTGTTTGGTGGTCTTGATATTCCAACATTCGAGAAGACAGGTAAGATTGAATACCTTGTAGAGAATAGCTTCATGAACCACGAGTATGTTGTGTTCGAAGAAATGTTTGACGCACCTGATTTCATCTTAGAGCAATTGAAGGACATTCTATCATCAGGTGTATTCAGAAATGGTACACAGATATTTCCTATCAATACCAAGTTCATCATCTGTTGTACTAACAGAACTCGTGATGAATTCTCTAAGAATATGTCATTGAAGGCATTGATGGAGCGTTTCCCACTAGAATTGAATGTAATATGGGATAACTACACCGAGATCAGCTACAACAAACTGTTGGAGAGTAAATTTGGTGAAGGAGAAGTTGATCCTGTTATTCCTTATTTGTTACAGGAATATGCAAAGAATGGTGTAACCATTTCACCTCGTGTGGCTGTTACAGCATATCAGATATATGATGAATGTGGACCAGAAGCATTGTCTTTCATTGCTGAGTTTGCTAAGAAACCATCATTGATTGCAGAAGCTATCAAGAAGTTTGAATCTACAATCAAATTCAGAGATTTATCTGGAGCTATCACTTATTCAATTGAAACGCTACAAACACTTCCATTGACTACGAGAGAAGATGAGAAGATGTATAAATCAACTCTTTCTGAACTTAATAATCAGATCACTGATATCAAAGGACTCACCGTTGGTGATGATGTTGTAAGTATGCATACACAGCTTGTGAAAGCTGCTACATCTGCTGCTGAGAAGTTTAAGAAAAACTTAACTATAGCTTCTTTCATCTAATGCCAAAGTATTGGAACGATGGGTATGATGACTATTACACTAGTTATTATACCCCTTCCTATACTCCAAAGAGTACAGGTGGATGGAAGAGTAAATATAGTGGTACTGGATGGAGTAAAGGTTCTTGGTCATCATTTTCATTTATGGTGGACTTTGATGATGACACTACCAACTTGTTTGTTAAAGATTCTGTGAACTACATAACACCAACTAGTAAGGAGATTAAGAACAAGGTGAGTAGAGCTAGAAAGCAAACATCGATTGATACAATCAAAGAACTAGCACGTGTGTGTTATTTCAAGATGATTGATGATAAAGAATACATAGCTGAGAAGTATGCAGACTATGATTGTCTTAGTGATGAAGACAAAGCTGAATATCAACAGAAGAAACAGTTGTATGATAGCATATTTGACACATTCATTCCAGGATTCACACCATTAGAACAAGCTATTTCTATATTTCTGAAGTTACAAAACACAGAAAAAGAATACAGAAATAGTGATGATGACGATGATGATGATGAGGACAAAATGGATATGAAGAAAGGACTCGACTTTGATAGAGATATCTATTATGATCCTAACATCAATGAACAATTAAATCTTAATGAGCTTAGTAAAGAGAGAAAGATGGAGATTATGAACCATTTGTCTCTTGTAGGTCAGTTTGGATCTGAGTTTAAAGTGGAGAAAGAGATATCTGAAAAGATTGTTGCTAACTCTGATGAGTATTCTAAGATGATTATGAGAGACTATGCACAGTTTCATATGATTGATCTATATCAGAAGATGTTTCCAAACTTTGCAACCAAGTTCTTGACTAAAGATTTATCTGTTAATGTACCTGTTGATAGAAAAGAACAGATTCAAAAGATCATTATTCTTTTAGATTATTCAGGTAGTATGTGTGATGATGAGAAACAAATTTGGGTTAATGCTATATTAATAGACAGATTCAAGTATGTAATGAGAGGAGAAGCAGAAGTGTTCTTTAGTTATTTTGTACACGATACAGATGAACTTCAATTTCAACATATCAAGAACAAAGAAGATGTTATCAACTTTTGGCAAAGATTCTCTAATGATCCAAATGGTGGTGGTACTGAAGTTGGTGATATGGTTGAGCACGTTGCTAGTGAGATTGAGAACAAGAGATTACACAATCTTGATATCGATCTATCAGAAGAAAAACCAGAAATCTTAATCATCAATGATGGTCAAGATAGCATTGGTACAGAAGCATTCCCTTACAAGGTGAATGCTGTATCATTGATGGAGTTCAGCGATGAATTGAAAGACCTTTGTCTTGCTACAGGAGGTAAACAAATCGAAATCAAATGTGATTTGAGTGTTTACAGCTATTCAAATGAAGCAGGACAACAACAATTAAAGAATTAATTTGTTTGTTTGTTTGTTTTATCTATCCCTGTGAATTATATTTGCAGGGATATTTATTGGGGGTGACTGGTTTTGACAGGTTACCAATAATTAATACAATCAGCCAGAGAGATAACTGTAAACTAAGGTGAATTTATTAAATGGCAAATCAATTACTCGTGTAGTGGCTCTAGGAGACAACGCACAAATCGAAGCTAACATGAACACAGTATTCTCTTTATTAGGAGAAGAAGTCCTTGTAGCAGCCTAAATATTCAAAGATTTCTCTATTAGATTAAATAGAGTGGTGGACACCTCAAGCCAAGCTTGACCCTATAAGCTGTATAAATTGTATTAACGAACGTAATTTGGACGGGAGTTCGACTCTCCCCACCTCCACAACAAGCCTCTGTAACAAGAGGCTTTTTTATTTTGTAAATCCTTAATAACTATAAAAATGAAAACAATCACAATGAAACCAACTGAATTTTATCAGTTCAGGAAATTAGCATTTGCAATGAGCATTGCATTTGCATGTACAATAGCACAAGGTGTGTATATTGTAGAAGCCAATATAAACCAACTTGAACAGTTGGGTTATTAAGGAGGGGAAGAGGGCTCTCAGCAATGGGAGCCTTATTCTTTTAATTTAAAAACAAATAACATATGAAGATATGGCACATTAGTGATACACATACCTATCATGATCTATTAAGAATACCAGAAGATATTGATATGGTTATACATTCAGGAGATTGTAGTAACCCAAAAGATCCATACAACAATGAACCTGAAGTAAGAGCGTTCATTGATTGGTATAAAAGTTTACCTATCAAACATAAGATATATGTTCCAGGTAACCACGACACAAGCATTGAGAAGAAATTAGTTGTAAGAGATGATTTCGAGAATGCAGGTATTATTTATCTAGAAGATAATATAGTGATTGTTGATAATCTGTCAATTTATGGAAATCCATACACACCACAATTTGGTCAATGGTCTTTTATGAAAGATAGAGTTAAGTTGGATAGATATTGGCATCAGGCAATGCCTGCACATGTTGATATTCTAGTCACACATGGACCACCAAAAGGCATTCTTGACAAATCATATAGCAGAGAGAATGTATTTGAATGCTGTGGTGATAAATCTCTTTTAAACAGAGTGATGGAAGTGAAGCCTAAATATCATTTGTTTGGTCACATTCACAATCATAAAGACATCATCAATGCAGGTGTACAAAAGCTAAGTGTATTAGACACTTGGTTTAGTAATGGATCTGTTGTAACTGATGGTAAGTTTGGCTTTTTAAGTAGTAACGGAAACATATTTGAATTATGAGAAAATATCTAATATTCTATTACGCAGAGATAAGAGATGAATGTACAGATCTGGAAGCTATTATTGAAGCAGACAACATCAAAGAAGCAATTGATAAATTTGAGAAAGAAACAATGCTGTTCAAAAGAATATTCACAATAACAGAACTTCCTTATGAGCCAAGTTGATGAAATATTAAATTTAGAAAAAGAAATCAAAGAAATATTCAAAAAAGATGTAATAACAAAAGCAGATGTACGTGTTAGCAATCAATTACTTGGTAGATGGAAGTATTTAACCAAATACACTCCTGATAACACACCTGCATTAAAAACTGAAAACAATGAAAATAGTAAACGGTAGATGGGTTGATGATAACAACAGCCCTATAGACAATTTTAATGTCTCTAAACTCCTAGAAATAGGTCACAAAGTGAAAGCAGTGTATGGTGAGAACATCACATACAATAGAATCAATCTTATGTGTTCTATTGATAAGCTCACAAACAAAGAAGAAAATGGTCTTGCTCATCTCTTGACAGAAGAAGTAAGTTTTTCTAAATTAGCAGGATATTAATCATTATATAAAAAATCATGGCAAAACTAACAAAAGAAATCCAAGAAGCGATTATCAGTGAAGAACAATCTCTTTACAGAGAAGAAATCTACATCAATGGTAAACATGAATATGATTATCACAAACTAGAAGTTTCAAAAACTGCAATAGTGCACACGTTGTACTATAGTGATGATTTTGAATGGGCTGATCGCCTAAAGAAACAAGTGGCTATGCAATTAGTAGACAACGGTGATGGTATAGAAGTTATTGGTCTATGTAGTAAAAAACACATTGATTACGATGAAGCTGAAAGACTTCATATACTACTAAGATTATCTAGTGGTAATTGTGTATATCAAATAGCTGAACCAACACCTAAAAAAGAGTTCTAATGTGGCATCCAGCTGAATTTGCATTAAAGAGTTACCTACCTCTAGAATTGGAGGTTGGTATGTTCTTTGTCAACAGAATATCTGTTGGTGTAATAGAACCGTTCGTTGAGCTATTTGAGCTCGAAGAGATTCCTGAAGATCCTGATGCATTCATGGCTAAGAATGGTGTTCCTGTAGAACTAGCCATTATTGATGAGAATGGTAACTTACTTGCTTCACATAATGAAATAGGTTGGTGGGATGATGGTGGAGATGAGTATAGAGATATCACTCTTGATGATATCAATTACCTATTAAGAGAGCTTGATGGATATGTTGATATTGAATATGATGAAGATGAAGGTGTAATCATTTTAGAAGAAAGAGTGGTCTTAGCATTAGTACCAGAAGATGATTTTGAAGACTGGGATGTAACATTAGACGAAGGACTAGAAGAAGAGTAACTATGGAAGTATTTACAGAAACTAAATTTAAAGACGAAAGAAAGATTGCATACACTGTAATCGAAAAGATTAAACAGGCTTCAGCTGTATTAGATTCTAATGATCCAACACACAAGAATGGAGTTAAGTTTTTTATATCAAAGAAGCAGTATGAAGAAATCTTAAATACTGAATTTGATAAGAGATGTGCAAGGCACATGAACCGAGAGTTAATTAAATCATTTATAAACACTAAATTAAAGAAAGTAGTATGAAACATTATTCAACAAACGAGGTAAACGAAATCAAAAGAGAAATCAGAAAAGGTAAACCTGTTGGCATCATTGCTAATGAATTATCAAACAAATGGGGTAGACCTATGAACGGTATTTACAACAAGATTTGGAAATTGTCTAAACAAACAAGAAAAATCAGAAGTGAGTACACTGGTCCTACAAGAAGACCATATGCTAAAAGAGCTCCTAAACCAACCATGGCTTCAAATATAGAAATTTGGGGATGGGATGAAGAAGGACAAGCTATTGTTAAAGATATCTGTGAAGACATTGTAAATGTTGGAATAGAAGAAGTGGTAGCTCCTGCAGAAATGGCTATTGAAGTTCCTGTAGGAAGTATATCATTTATTGGTACACCGAGTAGAGTGGTAGTTTATTCAGATCACGTTAGATATTATTTCAATAACTAATCTGATTATAACAATATAACATTTTTTGTTATCTTTGTAGGCTATGAAGTTTTTAAATTATTTAGTTAGGTGGATATCGAATAATCTTGCTGTTCCTTTTTGGATGGTAGGACATATCCACCTATCTACTAACATGTACGAAGATGTATATGAAATATTAGCTTCATTTGGAATGAACATTATAGTTGCTATAGGCTTTTGGTTAGATTGGAAAGATCATAAAAAAACAACAAGAACATGAATGAAGAAGATGTAATAATATATGACATAGAAACTATGCAAGAACTATTCTTAGTTGTATGTATGGTGCCTGGTAAAGCTGGTAAGAGCTTTCAAGTGTCTAAGTGGAAGAATCAATTGGATTCTTTTGTTAGATACACAGAAGCTAATAGTGATGCTTATTGGGTGGGCTATAACAATCTACGCTTTGACAGTCAGGTGATTGAATGGATCTTGAGAAACTATGACAATTGGCATGAACTAACTAATCTAGAAATATGTGCTAAAATAGCACAGAAAGCTGCAGATATTATTCATGATGCCAACTATGATGTGTTTCCTGAATACAGAGAACATGAACTGTCTCTTAAACAGATAGATCTCTTTAAGATACATCACTACGATAATAAGAATCGTATGGTGAGTCTTAAAAGATTGGAGTTTGAGATGGATCTTGAGAACATTGAGGAGATGCCTATACATCACAGCAAAACAAACATGACAAAAGAAGATGTAGCTTTAACTATCGACTATTGTTACAATGATGTTGATGCAACTTATGAATTCTATAAAATAACCCTAGGTGATACCACTCACCCATTGTACAAAGAAAACAACCAAATAGAGCTTCGTAGAGATATTGAAGAAGAGTTTGGTATTCCATGTATAAACTATTCAGATAGTAAAATAGGGGATGAAATGATCAAGAAGTACTATTGTCAAGAAAAAGGTATAGACTATAAAGAACTTCCTAGAAAAGGATATTTCAGAAAGAATATAGATATTAAGAATTGCATTGCTAAATACGTAGTTTTTGAGACTACAGAACTCAGTGATTTCTTAAAGAGAATGAAGAAGACTCAATTAGGTCTTCAAGATGATTTCAAAGAGCATATACATTTCTATGGGAATGTGTATTCTTTTATGAAAGGTGGTCTTCACACAGAGAATAGTCCAAAGATATTCGAAGCTGATGAAGAACATGAGATAATCGATTGGGATGTGTCTAGTTATTATCCAGCAATCATCATCAATAATGGCAAGTTTCCTGCCCATTTAGGTAAAGAATTCCTTCGGGGATACAAACAGATGTTTGATAAGAGATTGGAGCTTAAACCGCTTGCTAAGAAGGATAGAAAGATTAAAGGAATCGTAGGAGCTCTTAAACTTGCAGTTAACTCTGTATATGGTAAATCATCAGATATGCAATCATGGATATTTGATAGGCAACTAACTATGTTCACCACAATAACTGGTGAGCTTAGCTTGATGATGCTTATCGAAAAATATGAATTGAATGGCATACAGGTGATCTCTGCAAATACAGATGGTGTAACTATTAAGATTAAGAAAGAACTAATTCCCTTAATGCATGAAATCAATGCATGGTGGTGTGACATCACACAATACGAACTTGAGCGTACAGACTATTCCAAGATTATCTTTAGTACTGTAAATGATTACTTAGCAATTATGACCAATGGAGAAATTAAAAAGAAAGGGGATTTCCTCACAGATTTTGAATTACACAAAAACAAATCAGCTAGAATTGTGCCTATCGCCCTTGAGCATTATTTTGTACATGGTATTCCTGTCGATTCTACAATACGGAATCATAAGAATCTATATGACTTCTGTATAAGACAGAAAGCAACTAGAAGTTTTCATTATGAAGGAACTAATAGAGCTACAGGAGAAATTACACAGTACAACAAGTTGATACGTTATTTTGTATCTAACACTGGTGAAAAGATCTTTAAAGTGAAGAACCCTGAGTGTCAAACACGTGCTGCAGCTATCAGTCAGATAGAAGCAGGTGAATGGGTGTGTAAGGTGTGTAATTTCCTACCAAAAGATAGTGTTGTTGACAATGTGAATTATGATTACTATATTGAGAAAGCCAATAGGATCATTACAAAGATCAACACTGAAGGCAAAAGAATCAAGACAGTGTATATTCCTAATCAATTAAATCTTTTCTGATGAGAGCTAAAGTTAATCGAACAAACATCTCTGAGCATCTAGTTGAATATCAACTAAAGATGATAGGAAAAACATTCTCAGATGTTGAGAATGATGAACAATGGTATTATAACAATACTATGACAGAAGAACAACACGAGGAATTCAAGCGTTATGCTATTCCTCTATTAAAAAAGATTTTTAAATTTAACAAAGCAAAGGCTGAACAAACATTTCAATGGTTTGATCTACAGTTTGGTCTTCGCATAAAAAACTAATCTATGAACTATTTATTTATTATCCCAGCAATTGCTATTGCAGCATTTCTTTTTATATACTTTGCAAGTAAGAATGCAGTAGAAATCAAAGAAGAAAAACCTCTTTCTAAGTTTCAACCTAGAAGAGTAGTTGATCTTTCTCCACCAACTTCTATTAATCTAGCCAAAAAGGATGTAACACCTGTTTCTACTAAAGAAGCAGTAGCTCCTAAGAAGAAGAAGAAAAGATATTACACCAAGAAGAAACCAGTTGTAGCAAAAAATGCACCAACTGAAAAAAGACCTGTTGGAAGACCTAGAAAAACTGATTAATGAACTGGTCTGAGGATTGGGAATATCCCAACGATCACATTTATGCCATGGAGAGACAAAAAGATATTGAATCTTCATGGCAACAATGGGAGGAAGAGCAAGCATCTAAGAAAAGAAAGCCTGCAAGTATTAAAGTAGTAAAACCACTAAAGAAAGATGAAGCTGAATGTAAATCCACAGCAGTTCGAAGAGCTCATCCAGAAAGGTTATAATTTAGATGTAATATTCTTATTAAAGTTGATAGACGAACAATACGATGTTTCCCCACTATGTGATGGAAGTATGAAGATTGCTTCTGTCTATCATTCTTTAATAAGGAAAGGACTTATAACCACTGATGATAAGCTAACTACACCAGGTAGAGATCTATTAGAATTCATGAACACCAAGGGTGGAGCAAGGCTGATAAAGAAGAAACCTGCATCAACAGATTTTGAAGAATGGTGGAAGGCATATCCAGGCACTGATTCATTTGATTACAAGGGTAAATCCTTTAAAGGTACAAGAGCACTTAGATTGTACAAAGATGATTGTAGACTTAAGTTTGATAAAATCATACTAGAAGGAGAATATACAGCTCAACAGCTTATAGATGCTTTGAACTATGAGATCTTACAGAAGAAAGAGAATTCTGTCACTACAAATAGTAATAGACTAACATTCATGCAAGGATCATCTGTCTATTTAAATCAACGATCATTCGAACCGTTCATTGAATTAATTAATGATGGAGGCAAAGTAGACATTGCTCCACAAAAACCAACAGGAGGTACAGATATATAATGAACAGTAAAGATAAAGCAAAAGAATTAGTATATAAATTCTATCCAAATGTTCAATGGAAATTAGGCCAGGAGGATTGTTTAGATAGAGCCAAACGATGTGCATTAATAGCAGTTGATGAGATACTAGAACACTGTTATGAAGTGATGAAACCATTTTGGGAAGAAGTTAAACAAGAAATCGAACTATTATGAGTTTTGAACTATTAAATGCAGAAGTTGAGAAAGGTCTCAACGATTTCAATAGAGGAATTCCTATGGGATTTGATCGCTTGACTAGATATGTAGGTATCCGTAAGAGTATGTACTATCTTGTAGGTGGACTTACTGGATCTGGTAAAACTTCTTTCATTGATGATGCATTTGTTCTTAATCCTGTTGATTGGGCTCTTTCTAAAGAAGGACTTGCTTCAGGTATAAAGGTGAAAGTGTGGTATAGGTCCATGGAGAGAAGTAGAACATACAAGATGGCCAAATGGGTATCTCGTAAGATATTTCTAGACCAGGGTATTATTATTCCTGTAGGTAAACTACTTGGTTGGACTGAGAAGATGACTAAAGACGAACATGATTTGTTTTTACATTACAGAGGTTATATAGAACAGCTTAGTGAAATTGTTACAATCATTGATGGTCCAGAGAACCCTATAGGTATAGCCAAAGATCTTAAAGACTATGCATTAGAGAATGGTGAGATACAACAACTTGACAAATGGAATAAAATATATGTTCCAAATGATCCAAGTCAGATAACTATTGTGGTGATCGATCATATTGGTTTACTTAAACTAACTAAAGATCAACCTACCAAAAAGCAAGCTATTGATAAGATGTCTGATGAGTTGAGATATGCTCGTGACTTCTATGGATATTCACCAGTGGTGGTTAGTCAATTCAATCGTGACATCTCTAATCCTTCTAGGATAAAGAATGGTGATGTAGAACCTCAACTAGAGGATTTTGCAGACAGTTCTGCTACACAGAATGATGCTGATGTTGTAATGGGTTTGTTTGATCCTATGCGTTACAAGGTGGCAGACCCAAGTGGTTATGATCTTGATAAGTTGAAAGACCAATATGGAGCTAAGTATTTCAGAAGTCTTAGACTAATCAAGAATAGTTATGGTGAGGATGATGTGCGCATTGGTCTTGGTTTCTTAGGTCAGATTGGTATGTTCAAGGAGTTGCCTAGAAAGAAAGACATCACAGACAGTGATTATGAAGCTATTATTAACAAATCATATTTTCTAAGAGAATGAAGTATATAATATTATGGGGAGCTTATGAATTCATAAGACCAAAAGCAATTTGGTTGTTTCATTATTTAATTAATAGAGGAAAAGAATGACAATAAGAGACAAAAGACAAAGAGAATTTGCTGATGTATGGCTTAAGAACGGAAGACATGGGATATTAAATCTATGTCCAAGGATTGGGAAGATTAGAACTAGTATCAACATACTAGAACATTTTAAACCTAAACTTAAGAACGTTCTTATTGCCTATCCAGATAACAAGATTAAAGACTCTTGGAAGGCTGATTTCGAAGATAGAGGATATTTAGATGGCAATGTAACATATACCACTCACCTATCATTAAAGAAATATGCTAACAAGAAGTTTGATCTTGTTATTATTGATGAAATACATTTGCTGAGCGAGGCTCAAATAGAAGTGTGTAAGGAACTGTTTGATATTAATCAACAGATCCTTGGTCTTACTGGAACATTGTCCAGTGCTACAGAAAGAACCCTTGAAGAAGAATTAGATCTTCATGTAATAGCTACCTATCCAATTGAAAAAGCAATTGAAGAAGGAGTTATAGTTGATTATGAAATCAAAGTTATTAGAGTGCCATTGGATAACAAAGTGATGCAGGATTACAAGGGTAAGCTTAAAACTGAAAAGAAACAGTTTGACGCTCTATCTTGGGTGATCAATAAAATGCAATACAGTGGAGCTGATTCAATGTTTATGCGTCTTGCAAGAATGCGACTCATCCAATCATCTTTAGCAAAACTAAATGCTACAAAAGCATTATTAACTAAACATAAAGATGAGAGAGTGTTGGTGTTCTGTGGAACTACCAAAATAGCAGATAGTCTTGGGATTGATTCCTATCACAGTAAGTCTAGCGAGAAACAAATGTTTGCTGATTTTGCTGAGGGTAAGGGAAATCACATGGCTGTTGTAAAGATTGGTAATACAGGTGTGACATATAAACCTTTGGACAAAGTGATCATTAACTATTTCGATAGTAATGCAGAGAATTTAGCACAGAAGATTAATAGATGTATGGCTATGGAGTATAACACTCCTGATAAGAAAGCACACATCTATATTGTCAGTACTGATGAACTTGTAGAGCAGAAATGGTTACAAAAAGCACTAGAATTCTTTGATAAAAACAAGATAAAATACGTATAATTAAAATAATTATTTGTATCTTTATACAACTTAAAACTAAATATTAATAATTAAAGCAAGTAAAAAATGGCAAGTAAATTAGTAGGGATTGTCGGTGCAACTGGTACTGGAAAGAGTACAGCTATCAAACACCTAAATCCAGAAGAAACGTACATTATCAATGTTGCAAAGAAAGAGCTTCCTTTCAAGGGATCAGAAAAGCTTTACAACATAGAAAACAAGAATTACAAAGAGATAGAAGATGCTATCGAGATTTCTCGTTTGCTAAAGACTATCTCTGACAAAGCTCCTCACATCAAGAACATCATCATTGAAGACTCTAATTACATTATGGGATTCAATATGGTGGCTAAAGCTACAGAATCAGGATATACCAAGTTTAGCATAATGGCTAAGGACATGGTGGATCTATTTAGAACAGCTAGAGCATTACGTGATGACATCACTGTATTCTATCTAACTCACCCTGAAACTATTGAAGATGGTGGTGAGATTATTGGATACAAGATTAAAACTGCAGGTAAATTGATTGATAATCAAGTGTTATTAGAAGGACTATTAACTGTTTGTCTTTACACTAATGTGGAAGAGAACAAAGATGGGTCTGCTAATTATTCATTTGTAACCAATCGATATAAGAAAATGCCAGCAAAAAGTCCTGATGGAATGTTTAGTGAACTAAAGATACCAAACGACTTACAACTAGTAGTGAATACATTAAATCAATATTATAACTAAAACTAAATTAAAATGAGTAGTATCGGAGGAAAGAAAAGAGAAAACACAGGAAGTGGAGATTTTTCTAAGAAAGTAGGTTTGTTTGAAGCAAACGTAATTGCAGTTAATCCAACATTGGAAGAGTTTAAAGACAAACTTGGTATGGATCTTAAAGAAGACAGCAAAGCTGCTGAGTATTTAGGTGAGACTAAGGATGGTAATAGCTATCTACGTATTGACTTTTGGCTTGAAGAAGTGAAAAATCAAGAGAAATATAAAGTGTCATTCTTCTTAGAAGACAAGGAGAGAGAAAACAAAGATGGTACTAAGAAACAATATATCAATTCTATTGGTATGTGTTCTTGGGCTGCAGATGAAAATGATCTTGCTGAATGGTTTACCAAAGGAAGAGATCTTAGAGTGGCATATACAGGTGAAGAAGATCTTTACAACTTTATGCGTACATGGTTAGCTGATCTTGACTATCGTGATGTTGACACTGTTCTACAATTAGAATGGAAGAAGTTGATGCGTGGTAATGTAAAAGATCTTAAAGACCAAATTGATGGTGAATGGTCTAAATCTATTGTAGCTCTTGCCACTATTATAGTTAAAGAGCGTGATGGAGAAGCTAAAGAATACCAAGGAGTTTACAATAAAGCTTTTGTTGGTGGATATGCTTTGAAAAACTTCAGACTTGTAGACTATTCAGATAGAAAAATTCAAGAATCTCTTAAAAATAAGAAACCTCGTGACTTGAAAGCACATGAGAAGTTTGTTGTGAATGTTATAGGTGAGTATGGTTGTAAAGACTATTACACTCTAAAGGACATCCAAGATTATAATGCAGATGATAACCTAGTGGCATCTGATGCATTTATATCTGATGATGGTGCTGATTACTAATAATTGTTAATTCATTAGAGACCCTCATCAGAAATGATGGGGGTTTTTATTTTAAAGCTATGATAAAAGGAAGAAAAAGAATAAACTTGACAACTGATAGCATACTAAACAAAATATCTGAATATGATATTTACAAGTTTTATATGCCACATCAGAACTGGAAAATTAATGTTGTTACTTATTCTCCCTTCAGAAACGAGAAACATCCTTCATTCATTATAGGATATAAAGGAGGAGCATTGAGATATATAGATTTTGGAGACTCCAGCAGAAAAGGTGGGTGCTTTGATTTTGTTATGATGCTCTTTAATATATCATTACGTGAAGCGTTAATAATGATTGATAAGGATTTTGATCTAGGGATTATGACTGCCTCTCCTACAAGAAACTACGAGAGAATTGTTGCAAATTATGCACAACCAACAGCTACATCTAAACGTGAGTATTTCATTCAAGTGAAGACTAGAAAGTTTACACACGAAGAACTGGCTTATTGGAATGGGTATTATCAAGACATAGATGATCTTAAAGCTAACAATGTATATTCGATAGACACTGTATTCCTCAACAAAAAGAAGTTTCCTATAAAGGACACAGAGTTGAGATTTGGTTATCTATACGAAGGACATTGGAAAATTTACAGACCATTTGCAGATAAAAGGAATAAGTGGATGCCAAATAATGTGCCTATTACCATGATGGATGGATTAGAAGACATCAGAGATTGTGATGTTGCATTCATCAATAAGAGTAAGAAGGATTACATGGTGATGAAAAAAATATTTCCGTGTTGTTGTGCTGTACAGAATGAAGGTATGGGATGTTTCTCTGAAGAGAACGTTGAATATCTAAAAGAAAATTCTGACAGACAAATATTGAGCTTCGATAGTGATGAGACTGGTGTAAAGAATTCTCAACTGATAACTGAAAAGTTTGGGTTTGAGTATTGCAATGTACCAAGACTTTATCTAGATGAAGGAATCAAAGATTGGGCTGATTTAGCACGCATACATGGATTGAAGACAATTGAACAATATTTAACACAAAAAGAACTAATATGAGATTAACATCAAGTGAACTTAGTGATGTTGTAATAGAGAGTCTTGCACTTTCTGTCACATTACTGGAAAGACTGGAAACAATGGATCAGAATGGATTACTTGCATTGAAAGCTAAACAATCATTGAAGAACACCATTCCACACATTGAGAGATATGTAGAGAAGCTAATCAAAGCTCATTCAGAAGACGAGATAGACCACATGAAGAAAGGTGCTACAGTGATTGCTGAACTAAGCCAGAGAGTAGAGAACGCTCTACAAGGAAGAAACGTATTAGATATATCTTCTAGAAAGAAATATCTAAAAGACATTATTGATAATACAGTGCTTTTCCCAGCTCAGAAAGATGAGCTGTATGAAGCTATTAGAGATTCAGGAATTTTAGACTATTAATTATGAATTGGGAAAATTTTAAACATAATTTTCATCATTCTTGGCATGCTAGAATCAAGCCATTTATAGAGAGTGAAGAGTGTGATAAGATATATGCATTCCTAAAAGCAGAGAGTAAGAGAGGTAAAAAGGTTGCTCCTCTCTCTATGCATGTTTGGAGATGTTTCTTAGAGACACCATTAGATGATCTTAGAGTGGTGTTAGTGGGTATGTGCCCCTATCACACATTTAAGAATGATGCGCCTGTAGCAGATGGATTGCTTATGGGATGTTCTATAACAGAACAGGTTCAACCTTCATTAGATCAATTCTATGGAGCCATGGAGAAAGAATTCTATGATGGACTGAATCTAAATATTGTAAAGAATCCAGATGTAAGCTTCTTGGCTCATCAGGGAGTACTAATGCTAAATGCAGCATTGACAACAGAGAAAGACAAAGCTGGTTCTCATTTAGAAATATGGGAACCATTTATCAAGTATCTGTTTGAGGAAATTATAAACCACTTAGGTGTACCAATTGTCTTTCTTGGTAAAGATGCTGCGAAGTACAAAAAATACACAGGTATATTTACACATGTATTTGAAGTGAGTCATCCAGCTTCTGCAAGTTACAAAGGAGTGGAATGGGACACAGAAGGTGTGTTTAGAAAAGTGAATAGATTATTAGAAGAAACTAACGGAGACAGTCTACTATGGTTAGACATAGACGCTCCATTTTAAAACTAGAAAACATGGAAAATCAAATCATTACAGTGGATAACCTAAAAGTGGGTGATCAAATCATTTATGCAAACAATGGTAGTCTTAGAAGAATAAAGATTATTAGACCTCTTCAGATGGCTAAGAATAGACAGTGGGGTGGTAATTATAGTAGTACTAAAGTGGAAGTGTTAAACGTTCACGATTTAGATGATACTAAAGTGATAAGAACAATGTACCAAGATCTTAATTACAAAGATCTTTGGTTGATCAAAAGAGAAACAATTTAAAACTTAGAACAATGATTTTAGAAAAACAGACAGAAGCGAATGTCCTATTAGATGGACAATCAAAAGAGAGCATAGGAATGTCCCTAGACTTAGATTCTGCACAAGTATTGATGCAGATGTTAAGTAAGAATTTATATTCTGACGATATAGGCTCTGCTATCAGAGAATGTGCATCCAATGCATTAGATAGCCACAGAAGAGCTGGAGTGGACACTCCCATTATTGTATCATTTAAATCTTCAACAGCTTACAACTATGAATTCTGTGTAGAAGATTTTGGTATTGGTCTCGATGATGATGATGTAAGAAACATTATCAGTAAGTATGGTAAGTCTACTAAACGAGATAGTAATACAGAATTAGGTATGATGGGGCTAGGTTTCAAAGCTCCTCTTGCCTATTCTAGTAGTTTCTATTTTATATGTAGAAAAGATGGTGTAGAACGTAAGTACATGATGTATGAAGGAGAAGACGTGAACACTATCGATCTATTGTACGAAGTGGCTACAACAGAAGCTAATGGTGTAAAGATTATTATTCCTGTTAAATGGACTGATAGACATCAGTTCTTTAGAAAGATTAAAGAGCAATTGTGTTATTTTGAGAGCGTGTATTTTGATGTACCAGAAGACACATCCATCACTAATGATTTTGTAATCTCTAGACATCCACATTTCCAATTCTCTGAACTAAATGACGATAGTTATTTACACATCTGTTTAGACAATGTGTATTATCCTCTTGACTTTGGTAAGTTAGGAATAGATAAGATTGATTTTCCTATAGCTCTTAGATTCTCATTGAGTGATGGTCTTTATCCAACGCCAAATAGAGAATCATTGAGATATACACAAGAAGCCAAACAAATCATCTTAACTAAACTTAGTAATGTAGCAGATTATTTTGTTAGTAAGTACAATGAACAATTGAGTGAAGGAAATGATATCAAATCTGTAGTGAACTATCTAGAGAAGAGTGGTCATAGAATCACAATGGCAAATGGTAGTGCAGAAAAAATTGATTCTTTTATTGAATATTCTCAAATACCAATTGCTATTCCAGAAATAGATGGTGTTAATCTAATCAACTTTCCTGATTTATATGCATTGTATAGACAAAACATGTTGAATGATGCATTTCCTTCTAGATATCTATTGAGATATAAGAGAATGCAGGATACAGATAAACATTATGCATGGGGATACAATTTAGAAAGTGTTTGTAATGGAAGGTCTAAAGTGTGGGTATACACTGATAGAATTCCTGGTATTAAGAAAGACTATCTAAGAGCTACACATGACTCGAGTGAGTATAATTTCATTGTTAAACGAGCTGAACCTATGAAACTAGGACATCCTAGCAAGTTTGATCTTAAAACATATTATCACTTACTAAAACTTAATACCTATTCAAAAGATCAATGGAGAGCTGTTATTAAAGAATATCAACACATTATGTCTTTGATTGAAGAAGATTTTATTAATCTAGACGAACTTGTTGTGCCACAAGAGTTTATTGATGCTAAAAAGAAAGTTAAAGTGGGTTCTGTTGCAACAAGTGGTAAAAGACTAAAGCTTCAAGGAGAGATTGTTTGTAAGAAAGGTGTAGAGTTGATGAGATGGAACGATGGTAGAAAGTGTAAGTTTGATTCTCAGCTATATAAGTTAGAAAAGCTTGAAAGTGATAAAAACTTAAAGGTGTATGCTCATCACGATGATTTTATGAAGCTTGATGCTTTGTATGGTGTGATGCAGAAACAAAAAATGGAAGTGATTACATTTTCTACTAGAGAACTTAAAATAGTTGAAGGACTAGACATTCACAATTTAATATCTTATGACAAATTTATGGAAGGTAAAAATGCACCATTCAAGAGAATCATTACATCAATGTTAATCACTGATATGATGAGTCAGTATAGAAGTGTGTTTGATAGAAAGGAATTTATAAAACATGTATCTACCGATCTATACAACAAGTTAAAAGTGTTGAGTGAATACAAACTTGCTAACTTTCATTCTCATGATGATGTGTTGAAAGCTGCTATGTTAGAAGTGGCTCAAGAACACAATCTGTTTGATCAAAACATCTATCCAGAGTATTTAGAGATGTTAGAGATATTCGATAAACTTACATTCTTAGATCCTTTATGTGAAAGAATAAATCACATGCATGCAGAACATCCTATTGTGAAAGTGATGACTGATCTATTCAAGTATTACAAACACAGGGTAGATCTTAAACATTACAATATTAGAATCAACGAAGAAGTGTTAACAGAAGAACAAGTAGAACAATTAATAAATTAAATAACATGAACAACAAATTTTTAAGTCTTGACTGGTTCAAGCAAACAGCAGAGAATGCAATAGCTAAAGCAGTAGCTAGCAAATTAGAGAGTCTAATGGAACAAGAACAAGTAGGTTCTGATTATGACATTGACAAAGAAACGTATGTAAAACCATACATGGTTCTTAAATTGATCAATGACACACTCACCGTAGTGATGAATGATGGAAACATCCTAAGTAAACCTAATGCAACAGAAGATGATTTTGCTGCTGTATCTAGTGCAAAAAATGCACATGAGATACATGCCATCATTGCTTCTAAAGAAGTGTTTGAAGATGCACAGAAGATTAAAGCTGAAGCAGATAGAATGAAAGCTTTGCAACAAGGAATAGAAATACTTGCAGATCTTCCTGATTTCACTGTAGAAGGTACAACAGTGTATCTAACTGGTACATCTAGAAGTCTTCCTCAATTGTTAGTTGAAGAGTTTATTATGGTGGTAGCCAGAGTGAGTCATGATTTTATAGACGGAAGAACATTTCATCAAGCATTAAATGAAGATGATCAGTATGTAGCATTGAAGAACTTCTTTATGTGGTGTTGTTTGAATCCAAGAGCTGAAGTGGCACATGAGCTATATAGATTCTTGTCAGACAATTCATTCAGAATCACTAAGCAAGGATTTGTTGTAGCTCTTCGTAATGTTGTGACATTACATGGAAGTCCTGAGCTTGTACACTTTGTAAGCAACACTTACAACAAGGTGAAAGCTGTATGGAAGAAAAATCCAGCTGAGTATACAGTGTTCTTGAAAGATGGTGAATACGTTCTTATTCATGAAGATGATTTGACCAAAACAGAAACTCACACAAGCACTACATGTCCTGATTGTTTAGGAGATGGTGGATGGGATGTCATTGATGATACTGAAGACAATGATTGGTTTGATTGTCCTGAATGTGATGGTACAGGTGATGTAGAAGAGTACACTTATGATGAAGTGTGGAATGTAAACCATGGAGAAAAAATTGGTGGTTTAACAGAGTTGTATTTAGATCTTCCTAATAGAGAAGAGAATAGATTCACAGATGACTGGACCAAAACATTTGATATCCGTATTGGACAAGTGACTAGTATGCCTATGAGTGATTGTAACTGGAGTACACAAGATTGTGCTGCTGCAGGTCTTCATTTCACTGCTGATCAAATCAATTATGTAGGATGTGGTGATCAATCTGTTATTATGTTAATCAATCCTATGAAGATTGTAGGTATTGGTGCACACAAGGGTAGATGTTATGAATATCTTCCTATTATGACTGTAGCAAGAGAAGAAGCTACACGCATTCTTCATGATTCTGAGTTTGATACAATAACATTAGATGAAGATTATGCTATCCGTGAATTAGAATCTCTTGCTGAGAAAGTTAAAGAAGGATTTGCTGCTGAATCTAAGAAGTATGAATTCAACATGCCAGCTATCTCTGCTGCAGAAATAACTAATATTGTTAATTCTCTTAGCGAAATGAAAGCTACTATAAGCAAACGTGTTAGTTTGATTAAGTAAAAAATAATTACAGTTATGCCATAGATTTATTATATTTGTGGCATAACTTAATTATAAACATATGGCAAAGAGAGTGTTAGTCCCAAAGACAAGATGTAATGGTACGATGAGTGAGGCAGCCTTCTGGAGCTTCATAAGAAGTGCTTTGAGACAAAAAAGTAGATGGTGGAAGCCTATATCAGTATGTAAAATGAATGCACGTAGAGATTACAAGGGTGTTAACAAACGTCAGAAGTACGAATACCAATGTAAGCAATGTAAGATTTGGACCACTGAAAAGAATATCAATGTAGATCACATCATTCCTGCAGGTTCATTGAATACAGCACAAGACCTACCACAGTTTGTGGAGAGATTGTTTTGTGAACAAGATAACCTACAAGTGTTGTGCACTGCATGTCATGATAAAAAGACATTAAAAGAAAAACAATCCAAAAAGAAATGAAAAACGCAATTACAATCAACAAGACACCTTCATTCAATGAGATATGGCATGAAGGGCACATTGAGCATGAAGGAAAATATCATTACTTCTGGTTGATACATCCACAAGGACTAGATCCAAACGGTGATCAGTATGAATTAGAAGTGAGATGGTTCTTCAGTAGAGTACCAAGAGAGGTGAGAGCTTTGTATCCACAAATTATAGAAGCATTTAAACAAACATTATGATAAAAGGAACAGCAAAAACAGAAGCTCAATACAGAGCAGTGGTTATGGATTCATCCAGTAGCCTAAAAGAATTCTCTCAAGACAGAAAGAAGTATTATAAGAAATATTTCCTTGGAGAGAAAGTGGAAGACAAAGATACAGCAGCAGCTAATATGGGACGCATAGTCGAAACCCTACTTATGGAACCTCATCTATTTGATGAGAAGTTTTATATGTCATCTTGTTTATCTACACCAACAGGGTTGATGTTGGATTTTGTTGAAGCATTGTATCGTGTAACAAGAGATGCTACAGATGAGAATAGTAAGATTACGAGAGACTTCTCAGACATGTCTTTAGATGCATACAATCTCTCAGGATTCAAAATCAAATATGAAGCTGTTATGGCTAAGTTTATAGGAAGTGAAGCTGAGATGTATTACAATGAAATCAGAAAGGTGAGAACTCAAAATCTAACTGTAATAAACACTACAGAAGTATCTATTGCTGAGAAGATTGTAGAACAACTTAAGACTAATAGCACCACTGGTCCAATTGTTAATCTTGTAAGCAGTTCTAGATATGATGTCTTAGATCAGCTGCAAGTAGAGGGATATACAATTGATGGTCATAAGTTCAAGAGTATGTTGGATAAAGTGGTGATTGATCATGATGAAAGAGTTATCAAACCATACGATCTTAAATGTACATGGTCTGTAGAAAACTTCTATGAAGAGTATTACTTGTACAGAAGAGCGTACATCCAAGCGTACTTATATTTCCGTGGAATGATGCACTTAGTAAAAGATCCAGAGAGTCCATATTATGGATATAGAGTAGAGTTTTTACAATTCATTGTATGTGATAGCACCAATTATTATCAGCCATTAATATACACACTTGATAAGTCTGATATGTTAGCTGCATATGAAGGATTTGTACACAAGGGAAGAACATATCCAGGTGTAGAAGAACTAATAGCAGCATTGAGCTGGTGTGTTGAATCAAACACATGGAATATAAGCCACAAAAATTATTTGTCTAACGGAATAGTAAACATTAAAGGATAATGACAATAAAAAAGACAATAACTAGCATATTTATGGTGCCCACATTAAAGCTACCTAAAGGTGCTTTGAAAGAAAATGGATTTATCAATGGCTATGTAAAAGATGACAGGAAAGAAATACAATATGAAGATTCCATATATGTGTTATTCAAACCTGTTGATCTAGATAAATTCAGAGAGTTTCTTGATAGCGAATATGAACGAACCAAATCTGTAATTGAAGATTATGATTACGAAGATGGGTATGTTGTAGTAGTGTATCAGCTTAACAAGAAATACAAAAAAGATTATGAACTTATTAAAAAAGGTAAGTATTCTAAAACATCAAAATCTTTTCAAGATGAGTTTCCAAAGTTTGTAAAGATAGAAAAGTCAGAAGGAAACATGAAAGAAGAAATGAGTCTGCAAGCTAGGGTGTTTAAGAAAACTGAAGATCTTGTAGATTTTTGGGAAGAGAAGCTTGGAATAAATTTAAAAGAAACAGTAGGAGAAGAATATGAAGTGTGGGATGGATGGGATGAATCAAAAGAAATTTTAGAACTTGATAAAATAAAAGAGGTATGTGCAACAGAGAAATCTTAGAAGTTATTATAGAAGAAGTAGGCAGTGATAATGCTGCAGAGTTTTGTCGATTGGTAAGTCTTATGTATGACATTAAATACAATGCATGTAAAGACCTTGATCCTCTTGGTGAACTAGATTTTGAAAGAGACTGGTGGCATGAAGCATCAGTAGAGTTAAAAAAACAACCAAAAATAAAATAATATGACTGGATTAGAACTTTTAGAAAAATATCCCTTAGCAGGAAAAATTGTTAAGGATTGGTTCCTTAGCCAAATGCTTGAATCATTTAAAGATAGTACAGTTCCTGATGATTTCAAGAGCTATATGCTTGAACAAGGAATAGAGAACGATAAAGTGGCTATATTAATTGATGTAAACCCTAGAGTGTTACTTGATGTATTTGATGAGAATGAAATATTTATTAGTATAAATATAACAGATAGAAAATTTACTTATAGAATAGATAATGTAGTTAATCCTACAGAATATTCAACAAGAAAAGAATGTGAATTAATTAGTATAACTAGAGCATTTGAAATCTTAGAGAACAAATTATCTCCAGAAGAAGAAGAATAATTAGGAATAATCAGGGAGATGAATTATATTTGTCTCCCTATAATTTAAAAACCATGAGAACAATAGAAGAATTTAACGATAAGTATAAAGAATATATTGATGAAGACCATTATGGAATGGACATCAATGAACCTTCTGTACTTGCATATGTAGATCAGATATTCATTGATCTTACACAGATTCCTGGATTCAAATATCAACAAATCAAAACCAAATATGGTATGGCTAGAGTGTATACTAATCTAGATGATCTTATGCCATTTGTAGGTAGAATCATTAATCAAGAACTTGAAGAGAAGATCAATTTCATTTTAAAAGTGGAATACGAATTGGAAAATAGACTAGCTAGTCTTAACTTAGATAAAAATGGAAAGAGTATTCAATCAGTATAAGAACATGTTGGTAGTGCATAAGGGCTATCAAGGACGTGTTTGTGGATATAACGATTCTCACATCATTCTTGCTGTAGAAACTGATAGTAAAGACTTCTTTAGAAAGCTACAGAGTCCGCATATCATGGAAGAGTATAAAGATATTAAATACAGATATGTATTTGAAGATGAGAGAGAGCTCATAAAACAATCTAAGTAATGGCTTACGTAAGAGTAAAAAAATTATCATTAAATACAAAGCTTATCATATATGAATACAAAGAAAGGTTTCCAGCTGTACCAGCTAAATACATAGCTGAGTTTCTTGGATTACAATATGAAGCTGTAGAAAAATTATTCACTGAGGGTGAAATTGAAGTGCCCTCTAAAATAAATTACGATGGACGAAGAAAAGAAAACATTCACACTAGGTAGAGATTATTATTTAGAAGATGGCAGAGTTCATTTCACTAAAGAATATCTTGAGAATAGAGGTCCATGTTGTGGGAACGAGTGCAGACACTGTCCCTACAATAAACAAGAAAAAGGAAACACTATTCTTAGAGATAGTGAATAAAGATTTCTGTTCTGTTTTTAATTGTTGGAGAAGGCCCTAGAGAAATCTGGGGCTTTTTTAACCCTTAAACAGTAGGAAATAACCAAAAAAATTAGTATATTTAAACAATTAAAACAATTAAATAATGGCAAAAAAAGCAGTGAACAAAGAAACTACCAACAAGTTTCAAGAAGCAATGGATAAGTTAAATAAGACTTATGGTGTTGGATCAATTTTAGCATTAGATTCTAAAACAGGAGGAGATTATGATGTAATCAGTACAGGGAGTATTGGTTTTGATCACATCACTCTTGGTGTAGGAGGATTTGTAAAGGGGAAACTCTATGAACTTATGGGCTGGGAGGGCACAGGTAAATCTACTATTTGTGGTCATGCTGCAGCTGAATGTCAAAAAGCAGGAGGAACTGTTCTATATATAGATGGTGAGCATGCTGTTGACAAGAACTATTTCAAGAAACTAGGAGTGGATACAACTAAGATGTTGATTGCTCAACCATCATGTGGCGAAGAGGGATTCAACATTGCAATGGAAATGATCCAAACTGGAGAGATTGATCTTGTTATCATAGATAGTGACTCATCATTGATTCCAAAGAAGATGCTTGATGGTGATGTAGGAGACTCTACAATCGGTAGAAAAGCATTGTTGAACAGTAATGCCTATCCAAAGCTAAAAGGGGCTCTATCGCAACATAATGTATGTGTAATAGTGATTAGTCAATATCGTGAGAAGATTGGTGTTATGTTTGGTAATCCTACTACAACTCAGGGTGGACATGCGCTTAAGTTCTATAGCGATGTAAGAATAGAGGTGAGCAGAACACTAGCCAAAGATGGTGATGTAAACTATGGCAACATTACTAAGTTGAAAGCTATCAAGAACAAAATGTCTCCTCCATATCGCAAATCAGAATTTGAAATTGTGTATGGTGTAGGTATTGATAAACTTGCAGAGATGATGGAACTTCTCAATGAGTTTGAATTAGGACGTAAGTATGGTAAGACTATGACTGTAGATGGAACTAAGTATGATCTTGAAGAATTCAAACAGTTGGTTTTAGACAATCCAGAATTTTATGATGAACTAAGAGAAAAGGTTATTGCTAAGATTAATGAAGTTGATATTCCTGTAGAGGAAATAGAAGTGGAGGAGGAGGAGTTAGTTGCTCCTACACCAACGATTGACTTATTTGATATATAATATGGTAGATAAAATAGTTGAAGCGGTAAGAGCTGATCTATTGCAGCGATCTCAAGTGGGTATTAAAAAGTATAATACTACACTTGAGAGAACTGATTTAGAGCTAAAAGATTGGTTACAGCATTCATATGAAGAATGCTTAGACATGGCTAATTATTTAAAACGATGTATAATAGAATTAGAAAACAAATAATATGAAAAGTTACAATGAATTAGAAGCTCTTGTTATAGCATGGGCACATCAAAAAGGTATCCTAGATAATGGAACACCACACGCACAAGCTATGAAGACTTGGGAAGAAACAGATGAATTGATTACAGCCATTGGTTATAACAATAAGGCAGAGATAGAAGATGCTTTAGGAGACATCCTAGTAACCATCATCATTCAAGCAGAAATGCAAAAAATGAGTTTAATTGATTGCTTAGAGAGTGCATACAATGTAATCTCTAAGCGTACAGGTAAGATGGTAGATGGGCAGTTTGTAAAAGATAGTACAGGACATGCTGGATTTGATCCTAAAAACACAGATGTTGCATAATGAAATGCAAAACATGTGGAAAGAATTCTGATGGAGAATATTGTTTTCAACACAAAGGTAGAAAGCCCTTATCAATTGGTAAGGGTTTTTCTACTGAAATGTCTGTTATTTCCAACAAAAAGCCTAAAAATGTCCATAATGACGGACATAACCAACAAAGGGATATGTTTCTTAACATATGGAAAAAGAAAAGACATTACAGTGAAGTGAGTGGAGTCTATCTTGGTAAAGAACCTATGTCTACATACTTCCATCACATTCTTCCTAAAGAAAAATACCCTGAAGCTTGTTTCGATGAAAAAAATATTATACTTTTGACCCTAGAGGAGCATTCTAATGTTGAGAACGACATGTATAGATATGAGGAGGTGAATAAAAGACGTAATCATTTATTGACCAAATATGAAAGAACCTAATAGGGAAAGAAAGAGCGACATTAAATACAATGTTACTCTTAACGAAGAACAAAAGCTCGCTAAACAACTAATCATCGATAACCAAATAGTTATTGTAACTGGTAGAGCAGGAAGTGGCAAGTCATTAATATGTGCTCAGGCAGCTTTAGATTTCTTAATGAAAAAGCAATGTGATCGTATATTTGTTACAAGAGCCACAATTGAGGTGGGTAATTCATTAGGATTTCTTCCAGGAGATTTAGAAGATAAGTTTAATCCTTATCTAGAAGCGTTTCAAGAAAACTTAGAAAAATGTTATGATAGGCTTAAGATTCAAGAACTGGTTAAAGGGAAAAAGATTACTGCTTATCCTGTTCAGTTTATTCGTGGTAAAACTATTGATGATATTCTTGTGGTGGAAGAAGCTCAGAACCTGTCGAAAGGGGAGATGCTTGCAATCTTAACAAGGCTAGGCAAAACTGGTAAGATTATCATTAACGGTGATAACGAACAGAAAGACATCAGAGAAAGCTACACAGGATTATCTTATGCAATAGACATCTCTAAGAAGATAGAAGGTATAGAATGGATCAAACTTAAAGCTAATCATAGAAGTGATCTTGTAGGTAAAATATTAGATAACGAGTATAATTAAAACAATGAGCGTAGAAGTATTAAAATTTAGTGCATCATGGTGTGGACCATGTAGAGTGTTAGCCCAAACATTAAAAGATGTTCAAGGAATCACTAACATTGATATAGATAAAGATCGTGAAACTCCAGCAAAGTATGGAATCAGAAGTGTACCCACTCTTGTATTCTTAAAAGATGGAGTGGAAGTACATAGAAGATCTGGTAACATACCATTGACTACGTACAATGAAATTTTAGAAGAAATAAACATTAATAAATAGTAATATGAAAAACCAATTTATCTACACAGCTATTATAGCTGAGAAGGAGTTTAAAGCTTCCTTAAATCTTAACAAGGTGATTAGATCATTAACTGATGAGAATGGATCTGTTATTGTAATCCTAGATGATTTCAATGAGAGAGAAATAGAACAGCCAAACATTGATCTTAAGACTAACAAGATGAAAGGATACAAAAAAGTTCGTGAGACTGTTCAATCAGAGATACATTTAACTCCTGAGGATGGTGCACGTTTTTATGAATTAACTGAATACAAATCGTAATGGCAAAGTTATTAGGAAACCGTATCTACTTAGAGATACCAAAGAAAGAAGAAAGCAAACTTATTGTAGATGAGAATACAAAAGAAGCTTTAGAGAAAGAAATGATCAAGAAGATGTCTAGATTAGTTGTGCACAGTGTAGGAACAGCTAATATGGATGTTAAGGTGGGAGATGTTGTTCTTGTAGATCCAGAAGCTTTATCAAAAGCTAGAATGATTCCTCTATCAGATGATGAAATTGTATTGTTAGTTTCTCCATTTGATATAATTCAAATCTGGTAATATGGAATATCCTTTCATCAGTTGCAAATGCATCACTTATGGAAGAGTAGATACTCTTGAGGAAGCGATACAAAGCTTCCTCATACAAGAGTATCCAGGTAAGAAAGAACTTATCATAGTTAATGACTACCCTCTTCAGAAGTTAGTGTATGATCATCCAGAGATAAAGATTTATAACATGGATGAAACGTTCCCTACTATTGGGGATAAGGAAAACTATGCAATAGAGCGTTGCTCTGGAGAACTTATTGCTGTATGGGACGATGATGATGTAGCATTAAGCAATCATCTCTCTAACATAGCTAAGTTTTGGAGACCAGATGCTAATCTATTACACTGGCAGAATGGTGTATTCTATAATGAACCTCATATAACACAATTAATGGCTCTTGGTAATTCAGGTATTGTTTATAGCAAAAGAGCTTGGGAAGAAATTGGTAAGAGTCCAATAGAGAATGCTGGTGGAGATATGACATTAGTTGTAGCTCTACATAACTTAGGAAGAGATAAAGTTGTATTAGCTGCTCCTCCTAATGAAGAATGTTCTTGGTTTTATATGTGGGGTGGTAGAGGATAC
>Ga0181350_1000073_pt1 | contig 30157 bp, 6 predicted proteins | sample Su13VDMM110DCMD_FD_130105 | JGI IMG/M metagenome (GOLD analysis project Ga0181350, IMG submission 130105) | Freshwater viral communities from Lake Michigan, USA - Su13.VD.MM110.DCM.D | ecosystem: Environmental > Aquatic > Freshwater > Lake | place: USA: Michigan | collected 2013-07-16
AAATCAATTTGAGCTTGTACCTAGAGGACGTGCGGATGATTTAGATGAAAGAGGTAGACCAATTTCTAAAGTTGATGATGTATGGGGTAATACTACAGCGGGTCAAGGTTTATTTGTAAAAGGTACCGAGGAAGGTTTATCATTACAAGATATAGCTGACCGAGATAAAACTACTACTACACCTGGAGAGGTTATACCTGGACAAGGTAATGGTGAATACACATCGCGAGATGCTGATTATCAATACTTTACTCCTGATGTAAATAATCTTTTAACAGCTGCTGTTATTGGTTCTAATCAAGCTAACATAATGCCTGGTAACTTTAAGCTACCTTCTCGTAATCCTGAAGTAGCTTACTTAGATCCATCAAGAGAAATTACTGAATTAAAGAGTGCTGCAATGGCACCACTTACTGCAAGTTCTTTGTACGGAGCTCCGCAACAATTTGCATCACTTAATGCTAGTACTCAAGCAGGACTAGCGCCACAAGTTGCTAATGTTGCATCTAAGTACTTTAATGCAAACAATGAAATCTTTGATAGACATCAAGCTCAAAAGCTAGATTATAACAGCAAGATGGATATGTTTAATACTCAAGCAGATAAAACAAGATACGATGAGTTTGCTGCTTATGCTGACAACAATAAGAATCAACAAAATGGTTGGTTGGCTGAAATGAATAAACTTAACAATGCCATGCATGTTAATGCATCTACTTCTGCCAATCTTGAGAATATGTCTAATGGAGCATTTTTAATAGATGAGCCATCAGGATTAGTTGAGTTTAATAGAGGTAAGATGTTTGATGGCCAGCAACAATATGATGATTATGAAGCAATGATGGATCGCATGGATGAACTTGTGAACAGAGGTGTTTCAAAAGACAAAGCTGCACAACTTGTATTTGGTACTAAAGGCATGGGTGATACGGATCCTAATGCTCAGTATATTCAAATGCTTAATCAGATGATGCAAAACTCAGCTTATAATCCAGCAGCGTATGCATCTAACAATCAACAACCTCAAATGTCTCAAGAACAAATGGCAATGTTAATGCAAATGATGGGTGCACAAGGATAAATTTAAAAAAGTTAAACTTTAGAAATTTATTAAATTTTAAAAGTTTTTGTATATTTATAAATAATTATGGCAACTTACTTACAAGGTAGTGGTAAATACATACCGCAGATACAACCGTATCAGCCTGACTTCCAGTTTTATAAGTCAGTGCTTGATACCAAAAATGCGCAATATGAGGAAGGATATAAGAAGATAAACAGTGTATATGGTACACTCTTAAACTCTGCACTCACCCGTCAAGATACTGCTGAAATGAGAGATAGTTTTTTTGCTAAAGCAAATAATGAAATTCAGCGGATGGCTGGTGTAGATTTATCTTTAGAAGAAAACCAAAAGGTAGCATTTCAAGTATTTAGACCCTTGACAACAAATAGATTATTTGCAAAAGATGTTGGTTATACTAAAACATTATATAATGAATACAGCAAAGCTGAGAATTTAAGAAATTGTGCAGGTCAAAAAGATTGTAAAGGTTGGTGGAATGATGGCTTAATTGCAATGCAATATCAAGCTCAAGACTTTGCAAAAGCTTCTGAAGAAGATGCTATGCAGATGTCTGCTCCTAGATATGTACCATTTGTAAATGTTATAGATGATGCTGTAAATTTTGCTATTAGTAGTAAGTTTGAGATGAGTGTCCCTCAAAGTGATGGTCGTTATAACTATACTGTTACAAATGGTACCATGATGCAGGCCCCACTACAAAATTATTTCTTAGCAAAATATGGTAATGATCCTGCTGTAATGGATATGTATAACACATCTACTTACTTACAACGTAAGATGTATGGTGAACAACATGCCGCAGAATATGGTAGTGCAGAAGCGGCAGAAGTACAATATGCAAAAGATATTATTTCTGCTAATGACGCAATAATGAGAAAGTACAAAGAACAAACAATGTCTTTAAAACAATCTCTTAATGCTAAAGCATCTGTTGTTGAAAAAATTATTACAACACAAGGTGTAGACCCAGTACTTGATAAAGGGCTTGTTGACTTTTATCAGATGATAAACTCTGATAAGGAAGTAGTAGAAAATGCGGATAATTTCTACAAGGAAACTTTAGATATTACAGCACCTTCCTCAATGGCAGATATATCTGAAAAAGCTTTGTTACGCAGAGCCGATGCCATACTTGCAAGATCCCTCCTAGATAATGACCTAGCAGCAGCAGCACAATCATATGCTACATTAACAGGTAAGATAAAGAAAGATGGTGTAGATCCAATTTACATGGAAAACCTTGAGTTCTCACATGCTATAGCAAAAGAAAACTTAAATCATAATAATGCTTTAGTTCAGCTTTACTGGAAAACAAAACTTGAAGGAGAGTTTGGAGGAGGAAGTGGTAAAGATAAAACAACGCCAACCACAACTCCAACTCCAACTCTTAGTCCTTCAGATGGTAATTCACCAACTACTGACGCTCTTAGAGATTATATGACTCCTGAAGAAAAAACTCTTCATGATAAAGGTAAAGATCAAGCTAAGGCTGAAGAAAAACAAAGACAAGCTGAAGCAAAAGCAAACCCTGGTAAAAAATATGAAGACCCTAATCGTAGTGAAATAGAAATTAAAGTAGGTGATGAAATAGAAATGTCAGATGAACAAATTAAAACACTTCAAGAGTCAGGTGTTCAAATCTTAACTGAGCATGAGCAAAATGCTATAGACATGGGATGGCAAAGAGCTGATGGTACTATTGATATGGATGGTTATAGAATGCAAGGTGCAGATGCAAATGGTCAAAATGGATGGGGTCGCAATCCAAATAAATAATAATATTTAAGACAATGACAAAAATTAAGATAGTAGCATTACCAGCAGGTAAAACATCTATGAGTGTAATTGTGCCTAAAACAACTATGGAACCTGAAAAACCTCCAATAGAAGGTCTTAGTGTTCCAGGAAGATTAGCTAAAGTTATGTTCCCTACTCTTTTGTCAATAGATGATGCAGAACAATCTGGGGCACTTGCAACTAATCCATCATTTACACAAGCTCAAACAGCTGTTAGAATTCCTAGCCAAGGTATGTTTGGTGTTACAGGTAATGCTGACAAACCTGGTTTTTTAAATGTATCTAATGCTAAGAAAGATATAAGAGGTGTTGCTAATGATATACATCAATCTTATGTAAACAAGATTAATGCTAGTACAGACCCTAATGAAAAACTTTATTTCTTTGATCAAATAAAAAAAATATATGGTGAAAATGTTCCTCTTGCTGAAGATGGTTCATTTGGTACCGTAGGTCAAATGATGGATAAAGCTAAATCTAAAGCTAAACCATCTTTAATTAGTGATGATCTTGCTGCAAGAATGGGTAAACCAGCTTCAAAAGTTAATTGGGATAATCCTGCATTTAAACAAGTAAGGTATGATCCAGCTCTTTATGATGACATGATGGATGATAATGATGCAGAAAAGACATTTAACAATTCTATTGAAGTATTTGAAAAAGATCCATTACTTAGGGATGATCCTAATACTGTGGATATTTTATCTAAAATACAGGGCGCGCAATTAAAATTTCAAGATAGTAAAAATAAAGCTATTATAGATCAGATTAATATTGGTACTCTTAGAAGCTATATGGAAACTGATGCCGCAAGATTAGGTATTAGCATTGATGGTAAAAATGATATAGTCAGTCGCTTCTTTATAAACTTAGGTAAGGCTGGTTCAGGTAAAGAAAAGTATGCTGTTGTATCTTATGATAATCATTTAAAAGGTTTAGCACAAAATCCTAATATAGATAAAGCAGCAGATCAGCTTGCCAATATGGCTATTTCAGCATCTCGACAAAAATGGCTAGCTCCTCAGGAGTATAACATGTATGGTCAAAAAACATACTATGGGGATACAAAACCTGATATGCCTCATTTAGAAGATGTTTTTGATAAATGGGGTGGTAATAGAGGAGAAGGTGATGTAAATGATATTTTTGAACAATTTGAAACTGAAGCTCAAGACTTATTAGGGATGAGTTATGGAGAACGAATGTATTTTACTGAGCGTGACGTAGCATCTTTCATTGATAAGCTTAATGAAAAAGGTATTGACGGTAAGCAAATATTAAAAAATCTTTATCTTAAAAAATGGGCTAAAGGTGGTCAAGAAGGTAAAGGTAGAGGTCAAAGTTTTATGTCAAGCATGGGTGATGCATTTAATTATGAAATTCTTGGTAAAGACGTTACAGATCCTGTTTATAGTAGAAATGATTACTATAGAAATCCAGATCTTGAGTTAGCTAGTAATATGATGAAACAATCAGGTGCAAGTGATCAACAAATGAAAGAATTTTACGATGCTTATAATGAAGTTCCAATTGTTGGTTATGATCAATTTCAAGAAGCATATGGAAGAGCGTTAACTAGTAAAGATATAAATTTGGTGAATTATAATGTTAACTTTATTGGTATTAAAGGTCAAGGCGGTAAAGGTGCTGTAGCTAATGAAGTTGGTATTGATGCATCATTACCACTTAGCATGAATGCTACTGGAAATCAATGGGCTATTAGCGTTATTGATAATCTAATACCTAACATAGCTGGTGCATTTGACGAAAAGGGTAAATACTCAATGGATAAAAATAATATTGATGATCGCGAAGACATGAACTACAACCAAAAAGTTTATCTCTTTGACAAACCTCTTAAAGATGTAAGACAAGAACTTGATGCAGATAAAAAAGAACCTACTGAAGATTGGGATTGGAGTAATAGCTGGGGTAACCTTACGGATAAAACTATGGATGGTTTGCATATTGATGCCCTCGATAATAATGCGGCAACCATATTAGCAGCATACCGTAATGCCCTATATAATCAAGAAGATGTAGGACAAGCATCTAATGAATCAAGAGCTACTGGAAAAATAACTACATATCCTATTACACTAAACACAGAGGACATGACAGGCTATGAAATTAAGATTAGCGGTAAGTGGTTAAAGAAAAAAGGATTTCAGAGTGATGATGAAGATAAAATTTATAGTATGGCTATACCAAAATCCATGGCAAATAATTTAGCTTTTAAAGCTGTAGAATCAAAAGATGATATGGTTGATCGTGCTATTGTGGCTAATGGTAGTTATAATATAAAAAATTCTGGTGGTAATGCTACTATAAGTATGGATAATGAAGGTAATTATGTAGCAACTGGTACATTTAATACCTATGATATTAATTCAGGTAGTTTAAAAACTGTTATTTTGCCAAAACAAAATTTTTCAAGTTTTATTTACAAAGGAGACAAGATTGCAGATATAGTAAAACAAATGTTAGTTAATCAACAAAGAAGTATTCAAGATATAGAAGATAATAATCGCGCCAATTCTAAAAATAAAATATATAGTCCTCAGCAACTTTTACAACAACTGACTCAACAATAATTATTATGTCTACACCTGATTCAAGTGTTGAACAACCAATGACATCTCTTGATGAGTTGGCATTGTCTATTGGGATGGGTAACACAACATCCAATCCGCAGAACTTTACTTTTGGTAATAAACCTAGTTCATTAAATACAAATAGACCCTTAACATCTCTTGAAGGAGCTGCAGTATGGGCAAATATTGGAGCTTATGCTTATGATCCAATAAAGATGAGTACGCCAGCAACTTTTGGTGCTGGTCAATCTGGTATTGATTTAGAAAAGTATATGGGTCATCCAAACTTTGAGTCAATGGGTGTATCTGCTTTTAGAGATAATGACGCATTCTATAATCAACATAGTACTTGGGGTTCTGATTTCATAAGAGCAAGTAAATATATATTACCGGCCATTGGTGACTTTGCTTGGGAACAAATAAGTAATTATGATTTAACTGACTGGGGTCCTAATTTAGAAAATTCAAGAGCATACCAAGAAAATATGCATTTGATGATGTCTTCTAAAGGAGGTGCTGAAGGAGCAATTACAAACTTTACTGCTAATCTAGCTCCTACTATTGGTGTATTAGCGGGTGTTGGAATTGAATGGGGAATTACAGCAGCTACTGCAGCAATTGCTTCACGACTACCAGTATTTGCTCCTCTTGCCGCAGAATTAGCAGAAATAGAAGGAGTTAAAACTGCTAGAGCTTTTACATTTCTTGAAAAGTTAAGACAGGTTAGAGGTGTTGTAAATGAATTTGGAGCAGCAGTAGATGTTAGTGCAGCTAGACAAGCTTTTAATATTTCTAAAAGTGGAATAAGTTCTGTGTTAAAATCCGTAAATCCTTTATCTAATACATTTGAAGCAATTAAAGATATTCAAAATGGTAGTAAAGGATTAGCTTATATAAGCAACATGGCTCGCGTAAGTAAAACTTTTGGTGGTACATGGCGAGATCTTCAAAATTATAGATTTGTATTAAATGAAGCCAACCTTGAAGGTGGCTCAGCTTATCTTGATCAAGTAGATAATGGTGTTAAAAAGTATCAGCTTGAGCACAATGGTGAAATGCCAACAGGTGCAGCTGCTGATCAAATATTACAGCTTGCTGAGGATAATGGTAGAGCTGTACAATGGCAAAACATGGCATTGATTCATCTTACTAATTCATTTGGTTTAAATAATCTTATTGGAAAACTTGGTAAAAATGCTGGTATACGTTCAGCTTTTGTACAAACTTATAATAAGTATTTAGTAGAAAAATCTATTAAAGGTATAAGTGGAGCTGCTGGTAAAGCAGGTTATGAGTTACTTGAAAATAATATTAAAAAGTGGGGAAGTAAAGCTTACTATAAATACTTATTACAAACTACTCCTTCAAACTTTATGAAATACTTTGCAACTAACTTTATGGAAGGTTTCCAAGAAGTTGGTCAAGAAGCAATTGTAAAGGGTACTGAACATTACTTTGCTGAACAACTTAAAGACCCATACAAATTACACAAAGAGTTGTTAAAAGAATCTATAGCAACAGGTTTTGGAAGTCAAATGGGTGAAGATGGTCTTAGTGTATTTGCACAAGGTTTCTTAACTGGTGGTGTAATGAACATGGCACAAAGCGGTGTACTATCTCCATTAGGTAATCTTGTTTATTCTAAATGGGATCCAAAAGGGTTTAAAGAAAAAGTAGATGCTGCTGAAGAACAAGCTAATAGACTTCTTACTTCAGCCAATATTGCTTTTGAAAACAAAGCTGAAGTATTTAAAATATTAGATACAACAGCTGGTCATCTTACCGATATGGCTAGAGGTAAACAAGTTGCTGAAGCACTTGGTGATGAACATGCAATGCGTGATATTAAAGAAAGTAGTATTTTTTCTCATGTCTATAGTTTATGGAGAGGTGGTAGAACTGATATATTAAAAGAACAGCTTAAACAATTAAGCAAACTTGATGCAAATGAACTTGCGGATGCTTTAGGGGAATCAAATGCTTCTCCCGAAGAAAAGCTTCAGATGCATACTCGTATTGATAAAGCTATAAAAAAAGTAGATAAGATTAAATCTGACTTAGATAAGTTTAGTGAAAAAATGCCAAACCCATATCAACCTTGGGAAATAGATAGGAAGAGAAATCCTGAGATGTACCAACAAGAGTATGATATGTGGCAAGGTTTTGAAGATTCTAAATACTTTGCTGTGTTTGCATCCCATTCATTCAATCGCGCAGGTGAAAGAATAGAAGGTATTGTAGAGGCATTTGTTAATAATGCTGCATTTAGTAAAACAACTGGAATGAATATCGGAAGATTATTCTCAGTTGAACAAATGCAAAATGATGCTGATCAATTAAAAGCTCAGGCTAAAATATATAGGGAGAATAATGATACCAAGAAAGCTGATGAGCTTGATCGTACAGCAAACAAGTTAGAAAATCTTGCTAAAAATTCAAACTTACTTAGTGTAGTATTAGGTTTATCAAATAGGTCTGAGAAATTAACCGATGCTGAAAAGGAAGATCTTAAACCTATACTTGATAAAGCTCGTGAACAAGGTGTAGATCTTGAAAGTTTAACTGACGATGATATAGAAGAGATACAAGACTTATTAAAAAACTCTTTAAACGATTATATAAAAGAGTTAGTTATTAAAAATAATGGCCGAGCTATTCTTAATGAAGAGCTTGATGATTTATTTAAACAATATTTAGATTGGCATAAATTAGGTGATGACACAAAGATTATGGCCAAATGGATTAATGCTCTTGCTGATCCTCAAGGTTTTAATAGAATGCAAGATGTTACTCGTCAAGCAAGACAACGAGTATATAATAATAGACAAAACCTTCTTAAAGAACAAAGAGCTCGTTTTTATAAAAAGATTATTCAAAATAAATTTTTACAAGACTTATTTGACCAGTATGGCGTACTTGTTTCTAAAGAAGATGCCGAAGCTTTTGCCACTAATGATCGTTATCCTCAACTTATAGATAAGAATACATTACAACCTTTAAAAGCTAATGATCCACGTATAGCTGGTATTGAGACTTTGTTTGATCTGTATGAGGATGCAGAAAACCGATTAGTTAATGCAAGACCAATACGCGAAGACGGTGGTGAGAGTGCAATGTTAAGTATGTTAGTTAGTTTAGCCAATGCTCAAAAATCTCTTGCTGATAAAAGATCATATGATGATTTAGCTAAAGCATTAGGTATTGATCCCGATGCTCTAGAAACTCAACTTGAGTCTAGTAAAGTATTTGACTTTATCATCAATAGTAAATTTGCAAGTGCTGCTGAAAAAAAACTTGCACAACGCTTAAAAGAAAAGTATCCAAATGCTAAGGTGACTTTTAAAAAGAACCACCATTCAGCAATGACATACAATGAAAGCTCAGGTATTGTTATTGACTTAAGATTTGCTGCATCTAATTATCAATCAGGTAAGACAAGAGCAGAGTATGTTATTCTTAAAGGAATGATGACTGGTATGACTACCTCATTCTTAGCTGATGATCCAGCATTCTTAAAAGATATTCAAGCCCTTAGAGAGGAAGTTGAGAATGCAATTAATGCAGACCCAAGCCTCCTAGATACTTTTGGAAAGAAATCTCCCCTAGGATTACTAAGTGATCAAGAGTTTGTACAAGAAGCAATGGTTAATCCTGCATTCCAAGCATTGTTAAATAGAATCAAAAGTAAGCAAAGTACAAAATCAAATGCTTTTGTAGATTTCTTAAAAGCTACAAGAACATTCTTGAAGAAGTTGTTTAATGTTAAAACAGCAAATAACTCTGTACTTACCCAAGCTGTTGCTGTAATAAGTAATAAGATTTATTCTACAGATTATCAAGCTAAGAAACCTGCAACTCCTCCACCACCTCCTGCAGGTGCTCCATCTGGAGGATCATCTAGTTCAGCACCAGGCGGTAGCACTACTCCTCTTACAGATGAAGAGAAGATAAAAGCTATATCTCAAAGTACTCCTATTAAAGATATGCCACAAGAACTTGTGGATATATTAGATGAGGAGTATAAAAAGATTACTAAATTATCTAGGGGGACATATAGTAAAACGGGATTTGCAGCATTTGTTAAATCAGCCCCTAAAGCATCTAGTATTATAGAAAAATGGAAGCGTGACGAAATTAAAAAATTAAAAGGTCCTGCTCCAACAACAGGTGGTAAAAAGGGAGGTTCACCTAAAGATGATGATGATGATGAACCTAACACAATTACCGATGATCAACGTCAAGCATTATATAATCTAGGTTATAGCCGTCGTGACATTGATGGTTATGAAGATGAAGATGGTGAACTATTTCAACTAGTTGAACCTGAAGATATTGATGAAATTATAAAATTAGGTCTACGTCGTAGCCGTAAAGTTGCAGCAGGTAACTTTGAAGAAGCGGATGCAATGATGGAAGACGTACGTGAAAAGTTATCTGAGAAAGAATTTCCAGAAGATAAAGTAACTGACAAAGGTTACACTGATGAAAATGGTGTTAACTGGCCACGTGTAAGTGAGTTGTTAAAGAAAAACTTTGTAAACAAAGATGGTACAACACGAGGTACAATCTTAGATATTGTATACCGTGAATTCATGATGAATGGAATCAATAGTGTACAAGAACTTACTGCTAGATTAGATGAGTTATCTGTTGACCCTAAAGGTAAACGATTATTTACTTATAGCAAAGGCTTTGTAGTTAACTTATATGATAGCATGCAAGAAGTACATGACTTTATTTCTGAGATGGGTTATAAGATAGTAGCTGATATTCCAACCTTATGGGGAGAGATAGATGGTAGACGTGCGGGTACAATTGACTTTCTTATCTACAATGAAGATAAAGAGTTTGCTATTGTGGATCTTAAGACATCTACTGTTAATTTACGTAGAGCATATGAAGATCCTTCAAAGGATACATATGAATACCAAAAGGGTCACACCACTCAACAAAATGGTTATCGCGAACTCTTTGGTCAAAGAACCGGAATAACACCAAATGCTCTATTTGTACTACCATTGCTTCTTAAAAAGAATAAAGCGGGTACATATGACGGTATCAAAACCCTCCCTAGTAAATCAGGAAGTCTTATGTTACCAATAAGCATGGACCAAGACATATATGGATTAACTGGTGTAGCTAAATCAGCTGCAGCATTTGTATCAGTTGAGCCTAAGCCTACAACAAAACCCCCTAAAAAGAAAAAGAAAAAAACTGCTAAAAAACCTGCTGATCAACCTGTTGAAGAAACTAATCTAGAAAAGGTTGCAAGGTTTAGAGCTGAAGAGCAGGCAGAATTACTTAAAGCCATTCCTGATATAGAAAAATATAAAGTTGACGGCAAGATAGATAAGAAATTAATGCCTGCTAAAGTTAAAAAGATATATCAAGATATTTACGATAGGTATGATGCAATCATTACACCTTTACTAGAAGCTGATATAGAAAGTAAGCCTACAACTAAAGTAGATATAGAAGTAGCCAAAGATCTTCTTAGACAACTTATAAGAGGTAAAGTAATTACAGAGTTCACACCTGATGAGCAAAAGATACTTGGTGATCCTAGTATAGTAACAAAAGAACTTAGAGATGCTTTAGTTAAAGAGTTCAATGACTCTAAAATAGAGGTAGTAAAAGGTTCTGTTATAAGAATGACCAATGGTGAATTAGTTCAAGTAAAAAATATTACCAAGGGTAAAATAACTGTCGTACCTTTAATGGATGATACAGCTGCCGAAGATGTAATAGATGAGGCAGATATTACCGATAGACAAATTGTTGCATCACCCGCTAAAAAGAAGACTGTGAAAAAAACACAAGATGCTGATACTAAGCAAGTTATAGATGATTCTGTAACACAAGCTAATGGTTTAGCAGCAAGTAAGGATGATCAAGCTAAATTAGCTGATGATGCTAAGAACATGACTCCTGCACAAAGAAGAGCAGCAGTTAAAGAAAACCTTAAAAACCGTTGTAAAACTAATGGCTAATATTACTTGCAGCATAAGTCAAAAAGAAACAGAGGCCCTTTACCAATTAGTATTTGGTGATTTCTATGACGCATTAACTAATAAAGAACCTATAAATGTAGAAAACTACATGCGAGAAGTAATAGATCTCGTAAAAGGTGATACTGAAGATGATCTTGTTGCTGAAGCATATGCACAGATTCTTCCTGGTATTATTATGCAGGCGGCTAGTATTGATCCTAATGTATTAGGTCACTTAGCTGGCAATCCTAACTTCTTTAGTTATGTTGCTACAAAGCTTAATGATTTTAAAGATTTTGGTAAAGTTCAGGAGTATTTAGGGACAGGACAAAAGTCTCAAGATGATGCTGATGAGGCATCTGATGCTTCACTTAAAGCAACTAAAGATGGCTCACTTCCTCCTGATGATAAGGGAGAACTAATAACACAGTTCAATTACTTAATTGATACTATGTTTGCTACTGGCGGTTTTCAAAATCTTCTTAATGCTACAACTAGCATGAATGATCATATACCTAATCCTGCTAAAGCATTTTATTATAACTTCATTAAGTTTGCATTAGATAGTGCAGGTTCAGATAACGAGTTTGAATTTCATTTAACGGCTATGCCTCTTAAGGCTATTCGCAAAATGGATCCTAAGAATGAAAAGGAGTTTATTTATAACCTAGGTGCTAGGGAATTTTTCTCTAAAGATGATACATTAATCCTTACTGTTACTGACAAAAGCGGTAAAATACTTTTGTTTGATAAAGGTTATAAGCAAAGTCAAACAGGCAAGCCTATATTTTTCCCGGCGCGTTCTGGTGATCAAACTAGAAAAAATGTTGGTACCAAGATCCTGGCCCCTGATAAGATTGCAAAGCGTGAGAATATAACTGTAGAAGAAGCTACTGAAGTTCAAAATAAACAATTTGACTTCATGAGCAAGCTTAAGAGATATACAGATGATTATATAAACTTACCTGATAAGTGGGTGACTATGCCTATTAACGGCGCTTCACTTGGTACACTATATATTGATTACAATGTTGCAACTCCTATTAGTCAAATAGACTTTGGTGGTGTAGCGTTTAGACCACAAATCCTCATTGAAGAAAATGAAGATGCCCCTACAAAATCCTATTCAGTATTTAAAATACCAGGATATAAAGGGTACATTCCTATTATCTCAAGAGGTATAAGCGCTGACATAGCAGATAAGATTGCTAAACTTTTAGTAGAAGACATCTACGTAACTGACCCTAATACTGGTAAAGAAAGCAAGCTTACTTATACACAGAAGGTAAAGATGATGAAAAACTTCATGTATGAAAAGCAATCTGGTATAGCTTTTACCAAAACTGCAATTAGTGTAAGTGGTAAAAAGCTTGATCTTAAAAATAAAGAACAAGCTATAAAAGATATTTTTACTCACCTGCATGAAACATATTATGCTTCAAGCACACAAGTAACACAAAACGAAATTAAAAATGGCATCCTTGAAAATAAAACCATTGTTGTTATTGAGAGAAAAAAATTAGAGAATGGTAAAACAGTTAAGGACCAAAGTTACAAAGAGAAGCTTGGTGAAAATACATTAGTAAAAGATGGTGATGTTTATTATAAAGTATATCAGCGTAGACTTCACGTTGATAAGGATATATTAAAGAAAGTAGATAGAGCATTTAACAACTTCACTTTTGAGAAAGTCGGCGATAAGCTTTATCTAAAAAACAATATAGTAGATTATAGAACATTCATTAAGGATAACTTCTTTATTAACTTTCCTTTAAATGCTAAGAATCAATTAGTTGGTATCAATGGTCACTTTAAATTCAACCCAAGTTCAAAAGACTTTGAGAAGATTTTAAACTATGACGTTAAAAAGAAAACTGCTGCTAAGAAAAAAGGCAAAGCTGAGAAAAAAGAAAAAGCTGCAGAAGAACCTAAAGCCCAAGTGATTGCTAAACCAACATCTAAAAATGTTGTTAAAAGTATTTTAGCTAATCAGCGCTTTAGAGGTCTTTCTAGAAACCAAAGACAAGCACGACAATTTGCTGCAGAGTATGGAATATCATTTGATTTAACCCAACTTACTCCAGCAGAGATAGAGCAAAAACTTGCTGATGCAAAAACATGGTTTGAGAACAGTCCATTCTCTAAAGCATTTGAGTTTGAAGACTTACTAGATCGTATAAATACATCTGATCCAAGTACAATTGCAAAGTTTGTAGATAATATGATTATACTATGGTCAGGTGCTGATTACTCAGACTTATACCATGAATCATGGCACGGGTTTACCCGTATGTTTATGACTGAAGCTCAGCGTAAAGAGCTTTATGCAAAAACTGCTAAGCGTACTGGTACATTCCGCACTTATAAAGGTGTTACAAGAAAGTTTGATAAGGCATCAGAACTTGAGCTAGAAGAATTTTTAGCTGAAGAGTTCCGTGCATTTATGCTATCTGGTGGTAAGATGAAGATTGAGGATGTTAAACAACGTAACATCTTTAAAAAGATTTTTGATTTCTTCATGGAGTTATTTGGTACTCAGAAGTATGAGGACATGATGGCAAATCAAGATTCATTGGAGTATGTAAAAGGTCTTTATGAGAACCTTAAGCTTGGTGATCTTACAGGATATACGTTTGCAGAAGAGAATGCGCCGGCTGATTTTAGAACACTTAACAAGGGTATTGAGGCAAGCCAAGATAAAACAGATGTGCCTACATTGAATACAAGAAAATCTTTGCTTGTTGTAGATACTATAGATTCTCTTTTATCAGACTTTATTAATGAGTATGTAGGGATTGATGATGCTAGCAATGGTCTAGACGGTAATAATACTTTCTTTACTACTTCACTTATAGGTTTCCTTGAGGGTCGTGAAGAAGGATTTTCATACGCTAAGCAAAAGATTGAAGAGCGTATTGAAGAAATAGAGGCGCAAATTAACAAAACAGATAGCCAACTTCAAAAAGATAAACTATTACGCCAACAAGATACATTGCAATGGGCAATAGATAACTGGGAAGGTGAAGATGGTAAAGGTGTATTAAACTACTATAATAAGAAGTCTAAGTTTATTGAATTTGGTAAGAAGTATGACAAGGTGGTTACCATCTTTGAAGACATCAATGATCCAAAAACTGCAGCTTCAATGAGCAACTTTGAAAGAAAAGGCAATGAGTCTTCTCTTACAGAACTTGCTTCAGAAAAAGTATTATACCTTATTAGAAGTATACACGCCGTTAATTCAGACAATGAGTTTTTAAAAAATGATTTAGGGTTCAAAGGTCTAATGGACTTTAACTTAGCATGGAATCGCTTGGCTAGAACTTTACAAGGTTCAGTTGATGTACAAGATATGTACAAGCGTTTGTATGACCAAGTTGAAGACTATCCATTCTTTGCTGAGTTGTTACTTAAGTTAGGTAATCCAGATACACAAATGGATGCCAACTCGCAAAACATGTGGACATCATTCTACCAATCATTTAGTTTATCTCGTGTACCTCTTATTGCTATGGTAGTTAATGAGGTTACTGAGTATGAGAAGAATGAAGAAGGTAAGAAAATTCCTATTGGCTATTCATTTGAAGCTAAAGTAGGAGGTGCATCAGTTGCTGATAAGAAAATAGGCCGCGACTGGAATGACCACTTTAAGACTACAGAAGAAACTGAGTTCATAAAGAAGAATGCTAATGGTGTTAACTACTTAGACATTGAAGCAGTTCTTGAAGTTTATGGCAACCAAGGTAAAAATATTAATAGAATTAAGTTTTTTCAAGATATCGGGCTGATGTTTGACAACAAAACAAAAGTTGTTCAAGCATTAAATGCAATGGTACCTAACCCCGCAGTTACTATTCTAAATAGACTGCGTGATATAAATGATGCTAACCAAAAAACAATTGCTAAAGCTGAAGCTAAGAACGTAGCTCCTAAGCTTTATGAAATCAAGAGCATTGGTAATATGGTTAATGAAATAGAGAAGTTTGATATGCCATCACTTGCAACTGACTATAATAAGTTGCAAGGTATTCAAGCTCGTTTCTCTGATGACTACTCAGACTTTATGGTAGTTAATGCTGCCGGTGATGCTCAGTATGAGTTCATGCTTAACAGCTCTCTTTCACAAAATGTAAGAGCAATCAACGTATCTAAAGATTATAATACTTTAATTGCATTAGCTCACATGAATCATTTGGATGCATCTCGTAATCCATTTGTAAGTATTGACCCTAGATCATCTAGAAAAAGACTTGTTACCATGTATGAGTTGTTTGACATGAGTGAGCCAAATGGTCCTAAGCGTTCACTTAAAGAAGAGTATGGTGGTACAGATACAGTAAGTATTGATATTAGTAACATGGCCGGTGTTGCATTTACAGTTAATGATGAAAGTAACAATGGTATTACTGCAGCTGATGCTGATGAAGTATCAAAGCGTATCTCTGACTTTCACGTAAGTATCATGTATGGTTTACCTATGGGAACTACTCCTGCAGATAAATCTACAATCTTAATGTATCACTTGTCAAATCGTAAGTACTATGTAAGCCCTGAGAACTTTATTTCTCAAACTAATGGTAACACTGGTAAGTCACTTGCCTATGATATCTTATTAGGATACTTAGAAGCAGAGCTTGATCGTATTAACATAGTATCTAATTTACCAGAAGGTTCACCAGATTTAATGGTGCCTGTAGGTGATAAAACTTATGGTGACACAGGTAAAGAGTTTGTCATATTCCAAGACATGCTTAGCAAAGAAACTAAAGCAAAGCTTAAGGCTATACCTGATGAGTTCAAAAGCAATCTTAGAGATTACTTAGATACTGAAGAAGGTAGAAAGCTAAACCAAGAAATATATAAGGATGTTATTGACACTTACTTTGTTAATAAAACAAATGAGTTTAAGTCAGCATTAGAGAAAGCAGAGTATACGGATAAGAATATCATCCGTAGAATGCGTGAGTTATCTGGTAGCAAGAACCTCAAGAAGGAACTTGCAAGAACAGCTGCTATTCGCGCTCACGTTTTCAATAGTTTTATTCACAATGTTGAAACCGTATTAATGTATCACGGAGATCCCGCCCTATATAATATGGCTAAGGAAGAATTCCAAAAACGTAATGCTGGTATCAATAGTACTGGAGTAATTCCACGTACAGATAATGCTATGTTAGAGTTTATTAATAGTATAGCCTTTGGTGTTAACCGAGATGGCGAACCTAAGGTAAGATACTCTAATAGTAAATGGTATAATGGTAATGAGGTTACTCGTGAATATGGATCAACAATGCGTTCTGCAGTATTTGAAGATGTAGAGACTAAGAGTCTTTACTTTGATCTTATTCAGAAAGGTATTGAAGATAGCATCATGCAAAGCCCTGGTTATAAAAAGGGTAATATCTCTAGTTCAAAATTCAATAGTCTTGTTAAAGAGCGTATGAAAGCTTACGGCAAGATGACAGAAGGCGATGGTCAAGGTTGGATAACTTTTGATGGTTATAAGGCTTTGAGTATTATGATGGATTCATGGTCAGAGCAACAAGAAACCTTATACAGAAAAATCTTAAATAAGGAGTTTGTAAGTCAGGGTGATGTAGTTGATTTCTTCCCTGTGCTTAAGATGCAGTACTGGGGACCACTACAAACAGAGGGATTACCATTAATGGCTTTTCATAAGTTTTCCCTTATGCCTTTAGTACCATCTACAATTGAGAATACCGACTTAGAAAAAATGCACAATGTGCTTACCGAGCAAGGCTTTGACTATGCATTATTTGGTTCAGGTTCTAAAGTATCTACTGTTACATCTAATGGAACACCAGACAAGTTTTATGATAACCCTGGTGATATAATAAATAGAAAATTAGCATTTACCGAGGACGGTTATAAGCTTACTCCTAATGACATCTTCTTGCAGTTCTTTAAAAAGCAAGTAGAAATAGCTCCTAACTATAAAGGTAAAGTTACATTCTCTACTCAGTTGCGTAAACTTGTTGAGTCTGGATTAATGGAGGCTGGTGTACCAACCGACTACAATCTAGATCAAAGTTTAGAAAGAAGAAGACAATCATGGAATAAGTTAACCCCTGAACAAAAACTAAAAGAATCTAATAAGTACAAGTTACTTAAGAGATTTGAAGGCAACTTGCAAAACTTAATGGATCAAAAGAAGCAAGAGCTTCTTGATGAAATGGGTTGGAGTTATAATAGCGAAGGTAAACCTACAGGTCCAATGGATAAGTTATTTGCTTTTATTGAGAAGCAACTTACCAAACAAGACTTAGCAGATCACCATCTTGATTTCATTGATGTTACAAAAGACGGAAAGCTTAAGCATTCCCTAGATACATCATTGGCTGCTGCTCAAATTGAAAAAGTTCTTGTATCTATTGTAAACAAGAGACTTGTTAAGCAGAAGATAAAAGGTGAAGCATTAGTACAAGTATCAGGTGCTGGATTTACTAATAGAGCATTCTTTGATAAATTTAAGAACGCATCTCCTGAAGAACGTCTTAAGGTATTAGGTTCTAATGACCTTCCATTCTATACTCCAGGTAAAGCAATGAAAGTTAAGATTGCCTTACAAGGCGACTTCTTACAATTACTTAAACTACCAAAGCTTGATGAATTGATTAATAAAAGCTTGGCTGAGAATGAACCAATGACTAGACTTCAAGCACTTAACACTTTAATTAAAGATGAAGAGTGGTTGGATGAAGGTAATAATCGCCGTCTTATTTCTATGGCTGGTGTACGTATTCCTGTACAAAGTTTGAACTCTATGGAGGGTATGGAAGTATATGAATTCCTACCAGAAGGTGGGCATGCAATTGTACTACCTGTAGAAATTGTAGCTAAGTCAGGTGGTGACTTTGACATCGATAAGCTTACTATTATGATGCCTTCTATTAAGGTAAATGATGAAGGTGTTGTAGTGTTAAAAGAAACATATGAAAACAATGTTCTTCAAGATATCATGGACATTATTTTATTACCAGAAAACTACGCAGATCTTGTTACGCCTAACGGAACAGATTTAGTATTGCCATTAGCACAAGAGTTAGCTAGAAAGGTAAGACCATACAACTCAATGCAAAATGTATTTGAAGATGAGAATGGTGAAACAATAGCTACTCAAATTAGTGGTACAAGAATATTTGAGATTGAGTATAACATCTATAAGCATGGTTCAAATAGTATTGGTAAAAGAACTCTTGGACAAGGTGCTGTAGATAACACTTATAATGTAATATTGAATAGTGTTGGTGCTTATCTTGAGCCTAAGTATATAGCTGGTAAAGACAAGAATACATACACTAGAGAACAAAAGTTATTATTAAATCATAATACTTTAGAAACTCCTGATGGCGCAGCAATTTCGTTATCACATATCTATGATGCAGATGGTGTAAATAAAATATCAGATGTGATTTCTCAACTTATTAATGGTTGGGTGGATATTGCTAAAGACCCTTGGATCTTTGATATTCAAGGTAATAACTTTGTTGCTCCATCATTGCTTCTTTTAATTCAAGCAGGTGTCCCTATTAGAGATGCAGTATACTTTGTATCACAACCGGTTATTAGAGAGTATATAGAGGGTGTTAAAAAAGCTAAAAGTGCTTTTGCTAAACCCCTTGGTATTGAACTAAGCAACCCTAACTTCTTCCGTACTGAGGCTCGTAAGCAAATGCTTCAAGGATTTAGTCAAATGGAACCATTCTATAAGGTTGATAAACGTGGTAATAGATACATTCCACCTACAAACTTATATGATGCTACAGTTCAATTTGCAGAAGGCAACCCAAGTATATTTAAGTTAGAAGATTTAGAGAAAAACGTAACTAGCAAAGTTGACTATGGCAACAGAGATCTAGGATTACTACTACACTTCTTTGACGTAGAAGATATGTCTAAGGTAATTACTGCAGTTAAGCGTACAACTAATTTTGATACAGCTACAGCTAGCAGCTTATTCCAAAGCGCTTATCGCCAAGCTAACGCAGATATTCTTGCTGAGGATGGTAGACTAGGTAAAGATATAGTAAATAAGATTCTTACTGAATCTCCTATTGCCAGCTTTGGTGTTACGGAATTCATGGGTGACTTGTATAGAAACTTATTTGAAGTACGTGATTCTAAGATCATGAATGACTATTTGTTATCTAGATTAAAGTATGGTATTCAAGCAGATGTAGATAAAACTTTTGGAGACGTAGATGATTTCATTTCCAACTTTAGAAATGACTTTGTAATGTTCATGTTCCAAAACTACATGCGCAACTTTGATATTGATGCTTTAAAGGACTACAGAAGTTTAGCTGTTGAGAAATACACTACTCCTGTTAAACCTACAACATCTTCTCCATTAGCAGCTTTTGTTAAAGTAGACATGGTTAAGGGTAAACCTAAACCTGTAATGTTCTTTGATAAACAAAAGTTAATTGAAGATTTTGAAATAATGAAAAATGGTGGTGATCCTTATGAGGACTTAGATTTTGAACTAGGTGCTGTTAACAGCAGGATGTTCCAGAATGTACGTGAATATGCACGTTTTGTTATGGAGCGTGAATACTTACGCTTTGTCATCAAGCCTGTTGAAATTATGGATACTGACATGTATAATGATTATTATACTGAGTTCTTTGATAATGAGGAGATGCTAGAAAATGAGGACGCTAAAGATTTTGATTTACGTGCACAGATATTTGGTTATGAGAATACACTCCGCAATATGGCGCTCGAGAATACTTTTAATCATTACTATATGTTTAAGAGTAATAACTCAGTTGCTAACAAACTTGAGAACATCAAAACAAAATATCCTGAACTTGCGGAAAACTTTAAAGTGCTAGACTTCCTGGTAAGAGATAAGACTAATAAGAATGAATCTACTATTAAGTTTAAAACATCTAAGCTAGACACGGATAGAGTTAATAGATTTTACGAAGACATGCAAGACTTATCTGATGTAAGCAAGCTGCGTGAAGTAATTCAAGTAAGCGAAGCTGAATTGCAAGAGGTTGCTAAGTTTTTCGGAAACCTTCCTATATACGCAATGTTTACTACAGGCTTCAATAGTAAAGGAGCAAATGGTATAGGACAGATAATGCCCAACGAGCGTCTAACAGCTATGCTTGAGAACATGTTAAACTATGTAGATAAACAAAAGATATTCTCATATGACCTATTAAGAAACTACTATAAGCAGTTTGTTAAAGTTAATAGTGTAGAGAATAGTGCTGGACGCTTTAGACTTAAAAACTATACATTGGCTCAGCCTATGTGGAAAGCATCTAAAAGTGCAGCTGCAGATGTATCTGGTGAGGTAGGTAATATCGCTATTGCTAAAGATAACTATGGTAAAAATGTTTACTCTAGCGACTTTATCAGAATAGAAGATGAGGATGAAACAGCAGACGACAAAAAGAAAAACAAAAACCAAGTAGTAGATGGCGCAGAAGAGTTACTCAAGATGCGTAAGAACTTCTTGTTTGTAGTTAATGGTGCTTTAGATGTAAAAGCTACACCACTTACTTCTGGTTCAGATAGTGTATTTTTAAAGGCAAAGGCTGAGAATTCTTTTGCCCTAACAAGTAAAAAGAATTATCTTAACTCTGTTTCATCAAGATTAAGCGATAGCACTTACGATGAAAATATAATAGCTATTGAAAAAAGTATTCAGGAACTTGTAATAGCTGCTAAAGAATACGATGGTAAAATCTTTTGGAATGCTGCCGGTTATGGACAATACATGATTGGTGCTGATAACAATGGTGAAAATATTAATTCTGCTAAAGCAACAGCCCCTGAAACTTTTGTATATTTGTCTAAGAGGCTTTGGGAACAATTTGGATATAAGAACAATAACTATGAGACCATACCAGAAGGTAAGTCTTTTATAAAGGTTACAACCAAAGATATTATTAAGAAAATTAAAGAATGCTTAAGTTAAAATGAACATCTGTCCTAACAAAAATTCTCAACAGTGGAAAGCCGGCGTAAGCGTTATGGGTGAGTTTCACACCATGACCTACTGGATGTCAACACAAGGTGTACTTGCTGATCCTGATACAATGCTAAGAGAGTTAGCTGAGTTTTACCCTGAGAAAGCAGAGCTATATAATGCTTTGTTGAGACAGAATGATGTGCGTTTTAAAGACTTTGAGAATGTAAATTATCTAATGAAGGCTTCAGCTATCCTTATGACTAATAAGGCCAGAGATGTATTTAAAAAAGGTGAGAAGAACAAGTGGACACTAGATAAAATACTTTCTGATTTACAAATACCTAAAGCTCAAAAGCAACTTATACTTGAAGGTAAATACTATGGACCGGAAATAACCCAGAATGATAATAGTTATTATAGAGGGCAACTCAATCGATTTAAGCTTGACAAAGATTACAACTTAATATTAGAACCTCAATATGCTGGTTGGCAAGAAGACATATCTTATGATAAATATAAAGGCATGGGAATATCTATGTCTCCAGATTTATCTGTTTCTAATGCTCAAGCTAATATGTTTTATCAAGGTCAATTAGATAGACCTCAAGATGAGGGCTGGATGGATTTTGATGATATTGATGATTTTATAGATAATGTAAGAGAAGAAGGTTATTATGTTGTTCAAGTAGATAAAAAGTACCTTACAGATAACCTTAAAGATATTTTTGATAATGCCAGTTATGAACAAAGAATCGGTACAGATAAACCTATTGTAATACCAAAAGGTAAATTTAAAATTGAAAATGTTAGACCTGACATTGAAAACCCAAACTCTACAACACTTGCCGAAGGTTTTAAAAATGGAAGTGTTACTATAGATGATGTTATAAGTTACTTAGCTAAAGAGTTTGCTTTCCCTATACAAATTGCTGATGCATACAAAGAGTCATATTCTGAATCAGAAAAACCTCAACTAACAGGTGAGTATTATTATTTAACAGTACCAGGTGGAGAAAACTATAGAGAAGTTAGAGTTATAACACCAAATATAATACCTTATGTTAAAGGGCATGCAGCATTTGCTAAAAATGAGGATATAGGGTGGTTTAGAGTTGATGATGAATTTAATCGTTTTCGTTCATCGCTTGAGACTCATGATTTTGATTATAATGGTAAAAATTATGGTCAAACATATGGTACAGATGATTATTATGAAATAAATGAATCCGTAAGACCATTAACATCAAGATATATTAGTAAAAGTGAATATGAAAAAATTAAAGATCAATATATAAAAGAAAATTCAACGTCTCTAAGTAAAGTTCGCAGAGTACTAGAATTACAATCAGATGTATTTCAAAAAGGTAGAGATAAAGAAAATTTAGCAGCTACTCAAATATTAGAACAATCAGCAGATTATCGTTTAAGTTCTCAATATTTTGTTCAACCGATGGCCGACGGTATCTATACAATAATGGATATGGAGGGTGAGGCGTATGAAGATTTTGATACTGAAGAAGAAGCAAATGAAGCTCTTCAAAATAAATATGTAAGCGCACCCGATACTGATATTTATAGAGATATACCAAAAAATGAACAAGGTAATACATTTTTACAACTACTAATCAAAGACAATAACTGGGTTAATGTTTTTGTTAAATCTATTATACAAGATAGTGCTAAAAAAGGTTATGATAAAGTATTATTCCCTTCTGGTGATACAGCTTCTAAAGTAGAAGGACATACTACTTTAGAAGAGTTTAAAAAGGAAAAAGAAGCTAGATTAACTAAATTACAAAGTGAAAATTTTGTAGTAGTTGAAAAAGAAAAAAATAATTATAATTCTATACCTCTTAAACATAATACTAAAGAAGATGCTGAAAGATATAAACAAGAAGAAGATTATAGAAAAAATTGGATAATTATAGATATTTCAGATACTCATAAAATTGAAATAAATCAACTTAAACAAGAACTTGAAAGAGTAGAAACTGAAGGATTTGCAGCTTTAAAGCCTATTTATAACTTCTATGAAAATACGGTAAGTAATATTCTTAAAAAGCAAGGTTATGATCCTAAAAATTATGTAGACCAAGAAGGTAACTCTTGGAATGAAGTAACAATAAATGAAGCAAGAGATTCTCAACCTGTTGAATTTAGCAAAAGGTTTAATAACGTAACCCCTCAAGAATTTAAAAAGACTGTTGAAGCTAAATTTGGCAATGCAGCTGGTTACATTGGAGCTTTACAGTATAGTGGAGCAGCTAATGACATAGCTGCGTATAATGATGAGCGTGGTCTTACGTTTCTTAAGCTAGAAAAAACCAAAACAGATTTAAGTAAGTATACGCAATCATACTATGTCAAAGTATTTAAGAAGGGTAAGCCTGGCAGTGCTGAATTCTTACGTGTTATAAACGATGTTACTGAGCAAGAAGAAAAACTTAAACCAGATAACACTGGTACAATTACGGATCTTCAGTTTGGTTTACCTGATGCACAACAAGTAGATAAAGAGTTAGCGGCTAACACTGTTGCTAAAATTGCTGCTAGTTTAGGTCTTTTAGATGATCAAGGAAATGCAGATTTTGAGGTTATATCTGCAGATGTAGCTACTAGAATGTTAGAAAATACTCCAACTCCTTATAACAATGAGCCTGCTATCTTCTTTAATAATAGAGTATATATTGTAGAGGGTAATCTTACTTCAGAAAATGTATTCCATGAATTCTCACATCCGTTTATAAAAGCTTTAATGCGTAATAACAGACCATTGTTTGAAAAGTTATATGCTAAAGCATGGAGAGCAATGGGAGAACAAGGTCTTCAAAGAGGATTCATAAAAAAATATGATAACCTACAAGAAGGAAGCGATAGATTTAAAGAAGAGGTAATAGTACAACTACTTACCCAAGCTGCTAGAATGGAAATGGCTGGAATGCCCATCCCTAAATCATTCATGGAGGCAGTTAAAGATATAATGTATGCTATTAAGCAATACATAAAGAAGATGATAACAGGTAAGACTGCAGATGATGTAATCAACATCAGCAATCTAAGTGTCAATACTTCATTAGCAGACTTGGCTAACAAGATGCTTACTAGAGAATTTAAGTTTAATGATTTAACCATTACTAAACAAGACGCAGCAGAATTCTCAAGAGAAGTTAAACGAGATATAACAGATTTTCTAGAGGAGTTAGATAACATTAATAACAATAAGGAGAGCCGTGTTGCCTTCCAAAAAAATATTGACCGTCTTTTCAATCTTGTAAATACAAACATCGAGAAGCTATTGCGCGAAGGTAAATATGCCGAGCTTGCTACATTGCTTACCGATGAATTTGATAGCAAGGATTTGCAAAACATTAAAGCTAACATTGGTAAATATACCGATGTAATTGCTAACAAAGCTCGTGAAGTCATAGATCAAAATACTTATGACCTTAATAAGAACATCGCATTTGTAAATTCTATGCGCCGTCTTCAGTACATGAGTAATAAGATTGTAAAAGCTATTAAAGCTAACTTAGAAGATGTATCTAATAAGGACAATCTTTATCGTGTTAGTTACTTCAATGACTTTGTTAAATCTTACCAAACTTATATCAATGAGTTAAGTAATGATTTTAGTGAGGCTAATGTTCCTAGTGATTCTCCAATCATGGAATTAATTGGTAGTATAGATAGAAACCTTGGAGAAGCAAGACGTGCTTCACAAGAAATATATGGTAAAGGACTTGTAGATGTATTCTGGGAGGTGTTGGAACCTACCGCTAATAAGATTGATGAAAAATATAAAAAGCGAATAGACTATTTAAATAAGGTTGGTGCTTCAGCAAAATTAATAAAGATTGAAGAAGCAGCTTACGCAAGTGTTAAGCTTGATAAAAACAGGCTTAAGCAAATTCTTGACGGTGAAACAGAAGATGTATTTTACATGAACTCATTATTTGAGGGGTACTTGTATAGCCAAGATCCGCTTGTAGGTTCATTTGCATTATACGTTAAGAAGAACTTTGTTGAAGTACAAGGTAATATTCAACAGAATAAGAATAAATACTTATCTATTGTTTCACCATTGCTTACAAAAGCTGGTATAAATCCTTTTAACATTTTAGAAGCTGCTGATAAGATATTATTTACAGACTATGTAGGGGTGAATGAGGATGGTGATCTTGTTAGAAAGCCGGTGCTTACATTCCTTAATGAATTTAAAGGTCATGAGTGGTGGATGTCTGAACAATTGTTTAAGATAGGTCAGGCAAATACTAAATTTATTAATGATAAAACAGATGAGTCACGTGTTGAACTTAACAATCTTAAGTCAGAGTTTGATAAATGGCGTAAGTTATACTTCCACCAAAAGTATACACCTGAGTATTATGAAAGAGATGAATTATTTGAGCGAGATGATATAGGTAAAGAAGCTAAGAGACGTCGTGAAGAAATCTTTGAAGCTCTTGGTGTTATTGATCAAACAGTGCGTAATGGTTTTGAAGTTAAAGATGAAACAGCTAAAAGAAAAGCTGAGTTACAAAAGCTACGTCACCTTTATAGTTTACACGATGCATTTGGAGAACCAAAGAAAGGTGATGAAAAACTTATAGCAGAACGTTTAAGAGAACACAGAGACTTGAGCCAAGACTTTTATACATGGGTTCCAAGATCAGGTGTATTTTTAAATGACCTACAAGAATATGAAACACAGCTTGAGATAGAAGGTTTAAAACGCACTGACCCAGAATTTGCGGTTAAGCGTAATGAATGGATACTAAAGAACAGTCGTGTTGTACTTAAAAATGAATACAATGATACCATCTCAAGTATCTTTGAAACTATTCAGGAGTTTGAAACTAAAAAAATTGAAGGTGTAAAGGATAAAATATCTGATGTAGTTAAAAATGTTTTAAGAAAAAATGGTTTATCAGATGATATAGTAGATGATTTAAACAGTGTATCTGATATTTATTCCATGATCTTTTCTCTTAGTGCAATACATAAAGATGAAAACCGCCAAACAGCAGCTAATGAGATTGATGATAATATCTTAGACATTATTAAGACTTTAGAGTTATCTATTATTGAAAGCAAAGCGGAGATAGCTAACATCAACGGTCTTACTATTGAAGAAGCTGAGTTCTTAATGGATTATTACTTAAAAGTAAAAGAATTCCAGTTAGATGAAACAGAAGAAGAACCTACTGATGACGAGAAAAAAAGAGCTAAAGAGCTCATTGCAAAACAAAAAGGTAATGGTTTAACTGCAGAAGAACAAGAAGGTTTAGAAAAACTATACTCCAGTCTTAGAGATTTAAGAACTAAGGTTCCTAATGACTATTACTTAGACGTCTATAACAACTGGTTAAACACAATTGATACAAGATTTATTCAAAACGCTATTGATGAAAATAGTCTTAATTTAGAAAACAATGATTATTTCTTAGATCCTGCTGTAGTTGAGGAGATAGCGGATCAAAATCCATTATTCCTAGAGTGGTTTGAAAAGAACCACATCCTTGATCAAAAGTGGGATGAGGAAGAAGGAGACTATGTACCTTGGTTTAAGCGCTTATCTGTATGGGAGTATTCATTACCAACTGATGTTGAGTTCTATGAAACAATGGAAATCCCTACAATTGATGGTACAGGCATAGAAACTATTATTGCACAACCCTCCCTACAATACTTCATGCGTGCAGTACGTCCAGAGTATTTAACAGATAAAGTATTTCCAGGTGAGCGTGATGCTTCTGGTAATATACTTACTCCTAACGTAGATGTTAAAGGAAGATGGTTACCAAAGAAAGTAACACAAGGAGCACCAGCAGATAGTCCTTTCTTAAATAATGCATACATGGATCTTAAAAAATCTGATCCCGCTTTATTTGAAGCACTTGAGGCAATCAAAGAATTATACATTGGTTTCCAAGAAGGTGCTGAAGATGGTGTTAAAATGGGTCTACAATTACCAAGACTTGAGCCAGATAGACAAGAAAACTTAGCCGAGTTTGGTAAAAAAATTAAAGGTAAAGCTTCTCAAAAAGCAAGCTTGTTTAAGAGATGGTGGTTTAATGTTAAAGAGTTTTGGGTTGGTGATGCAGATTCATACATCGATGGCTCTAATAACTTTAATGATACAGAAGCAGTACCAGATGAACTAGAATTCTTTGTTGATAGAACTAAGAGCATTCCTGTACACGGTAGAGCAATGATTGATATTAACAATGTATCTAGAAACTTTAATAGAGCAATCATGACTTACATGGCTTCTCTAGAAAGACATAAAAAGATTGTTGAAATATCACCAGTTGCAACATCATTACAAGAGTTTCTTAAAGATCCTAAAACAGGTGAGTATAAATCACTTAAGAATCTACGTAAGAAACAAGCATCAGGTAAACCGGCTACTATTATTATTGACGGTGCTGATGATGAAAAAAAGAAGAAAAATAGACGTGTAAGAGGGGAAGGTTTACGTGAACAAACTATTGATAATCTTATTGAACGCGAATTCTATGGGCAAAAACACAATACAGCCCTTGGTGGAAATACAGCCTTCCTAAATAATATCACTACGTTTTTAACTAAAGCAGCATCAACATCATACTTTGCATTAAACATCCCAAGTGCATTAATCAACTACTATGATGCTAAACTTCAAAACCAAATTGAAGCAGCCGGTTCTAGATACTTTAATGCTATAAGCTACAACTTAGGTAATATCTGGGCTACTAGAACAATGATGGAGGTATCAGGTCAAGTATATGCATCAGGACCTAAGTCAGCTAATGTTCAAATACTTGAAGTCTTTGATCCAGGTCAAGACTTTTTATTGAGTACTGTAGATGACGCAATGAATCGTCATATCCTAGGTGACTTAGCTAAGTTAAACTTCTTAATGAACACTCGTAAGTGGTTAGAGATGCAAGCATCTGTATCCATACTAGGTGGTATGCTTTATCATAAAAATGATATTGAGCAAATTGTAAATGGTGTACCACAAAAGATTAGATATATTGATGCATGGGAAAGAAACCCAGCAGGTCAATTAGTACTAAAACAAGGTATTGATCCTAAGTGGGGTATCAACGGTTCTGAATTTAAGAACTATAAGATTAAGATTCAACAAGTTGTAAACAATGTCAATGGTGCATTTGGTGAATATGATCAACCACAAGCAGCTAGATATTTAGCTTACCGTATTGTAGGTTTCCTTCAAAAACACTTTACTACAATGTTTACTAATCACTTTGCATTTAGAGGTGGTGCTAGAGCATTGTTTGGTAGAACAGGTGCACTTGAAAGATATGATTGGGGATTACAAGATACTAGCATGGGTTACTTTGTTCGCACATTTAACTACTTGATTAAAGGATTTAAAACTTTAGGTAGTGGTAAAAATGGGGGATTAGTTAGATTATCTAAGGAGGAATCATATGCAATCTTTAAAACTCTGCAGTTTGCAGCTACTGTTTATCTTGGAGGTTTATTGCAGAGTCTTTACTTCGGCTTTGATGACGAAGATGAAGAACGTTGGCAAAAGCTTTACAAGAAAAGCGGAACATTAGATATTCTTGGTGCTGAGTATAAAACCGGATATAAGGCTAACGCTAAGTTTAACATGCAGGGTTGGTTCGAAAATCAAGCTTTGTATATTACAATGAGAGCAACGGATGATACTCAAGAATGGTTACCAATTCCTGGTATGGGTCTTCAAAACTATACAGATATGTTCTTTAATATAGGACCCGATGCATTGCTTGGTCACACGCTTACTTCATATTCTGAAGCATTAAGTTATGGTGTTAAAGCTATTCAAGGTAAAGAAAGTGGATTTTACCAAAATGAATCTGGTCCGTACCCTTGGCAAAAAGAAGGAGCTCCTAAATTTATTAAACCACTCATGTCAGGTATAGGTTTTTCAGGGTATACTCTTGACCCGAACTTCCAAATGTATATTTATAGAGGTTATGACGAATAAAAATTTATTATTTTAGCTATATGAAAAAATACTCTTACACAGAACTAGAAGCAAAGTTTGCTGAACTAGGTTACCAATGGCCAACCCTACATGTTGTAGGAGTAAGGTCTAAGGCTAATGAGAAAAACAAGTTTGATGATCAGATGTATTTGATCAATGGTCCAATGCAACAGATATTCTCTTGCACAACTAATCCAGGCACACACTGGTTAAAGAACTTGCTGAATCCAAAAGGTACAGCAGTATTAAAACCAGGACAATATGTCGACGCTTATCAGTTAGGTTTACACCAAGGTAAATACAAAGCATTAGTGCAGCGTAAACCTGTAACTGTATACCGTGATGGTGACAAAGATGATACTGCAGAAGAACAAGGTGTAGAACAAACCGGCTTATTTGGTATTAACATACACCGTGCTAATCCATCAGCTATCTCTAGCATTATAGATAAGTGGTCAGCTGGTTGTCAAGTACTTAATGATTTTAAGCAATATGCTACATTGATTGCAGCTTGTGAAAATTCAGGTAAAAGTGCATTTACTTACACTTTGTTAAGAGAGTTCTAATGAAGAAGTGGATACGATCCATACTAAGTTCTGATGGAGACCAAAGCTCTAAAAGACTAATAGGTCTCTACTGTATTGCTACAGGATCAATTATGGCATGGATTGGTACATTCACAGAATATAAGACTCCTGAATATATGTATAATACTTTAATGTATATAGGTGCTGGAGCTTTTATAGGAACAGT
>Ga0181350_1000074_pt1 | contig 29774 bp, 36 predicted proteins | sample Su13VDMM110DCMD_FD_130105 | JGI IMG/M metagenome (GOLD analysis project Ga0181350, IMG submission 130105) | Freshwater viral communities from Lake Michigan, USA - Su13.VD.MM110.DCM.D | ecosystem: Environmental > Aquatic > Freshwater > Lake | place: USA: Michigan | collected 2013-07-16
TGCATATTACATGCAAATTCTTCTCCGTGTTATGGAACACGAATAACTCACGCGACATATCGCAATCGGTCGATACTATGACCGATAGGTTATTAACTGTTGCGTATTTTCTTCCTTTTCCTTGGAGTAGGTCGATGGTAGCAACACCTTGTTCTAATTTAAATTGTTTTAATGTCTTCATAGACAACGGGTTTCTTAAACCCTTTATTAGTGAACCAAAAGAAACGATTTCCTTTGGTGTAATGAGTACGGGTAATCAACTTGAGATATATCACCTCTCCATACACGTACAAAATTTTATAAAAAATTATAAAAAATTAAATTAGCAAAGACACTATAACTTATATACTTATATAACTGATAATATTATATAATTAAAATAGTTATAGTAATAGTTGCAGAATTGATTTATATGTTGTACCTTTGTATATGATTAATAAAATGGGTCAAATAGTTGAGGGTTTTAAAAATTTAGTATTAAATGAGGGAGATAAAGAGTTAATAGCTTTTAGGGCTCCAATATGTGCTTCTTGTGAAGTTTTTGAAAATAATATGTGTAAAAGGAATAAGGGTGGTTGTGGGTGTTATATTCCTGCAAAGATTAGGTCAAGGGACTCTAGTTGCCCAAAAGGTAAATGGTAAAATATAAAATTATGAAAAAGATAAAAAAAGAGATTACTAAGGAAGACATTGAAAGTAGGATTAAGTTACTTGATGTTTTAATGTATGAGCAGATGTTAGAGTTTAATAACATACTGGAAGATGCTACAGAACATGATTTAATCTACCTAAGTATGATTATTGATAAGGAGGTAGACAGATATACACAAAGGGGTTATAAAGCTCTTAAAAATGATTTAGAAAAGAATAAACCATTTTCAGACCATAGAAGGGGTACACCAAAAAATATAAATAATTATAATGATGGTAATGGATATTAGTAGAACTAAAACTAAATCAAAAACTTATTTTGATGATGAGATTATAGGTATAATGGATAATGGGGATATAGTCCTAAAGCCAGGGGTTAAGAGACAGCCTAAAAGAGCCTCAGACTTTGAACCTAAATCTGAGGAGTCTCAATACTGGAACTACTGGGTGCATTATAGAGATAAGACAGACAAAAGACAGGGATTACTAGATGAAGAGAATGAATGGGGATAAAAATATTTTCCTGAAATAGTTGCAAATTTGAATTTAAAGTATTATATTGTATACATAAATCTTTAAAGAACCAGAAAGTTCAGGTTATTAAGAACTTAACAAAAAAGAGATGATTACTTTACAATCCAATCAGAGAGGTAGTGGCACTCTGAATCAGTACTAAGTCCACTTTCTTTAAACTCTAAATACAGGTAGGTTTACCACCTATTCATCCAGAGGAGAAATTAGTAACTGGATTAGACAGAGGGTTATAGCTTCAAATAGAAGTAAAATGTCCCCTCTAACCTGGAAAGCAACTTAAGAATAAACTCAGCAAAACTAGTACTTGTGGCTCAGGATTAATGGAAAAGGGTATTCCTCCTGATTGGGCTAAAAACAGCATAAGGAAAGTAAGAGTTTATGAAAAGTTAATATCGGTTTAAAGTAATTTAAACTCAGCTAATCTAAGGGGATTGTTATGCTTTTTAAAGAAAGTTTAAAATAGTTTATGTAATAGTTGCAAAAGATAATAAAAATGATTATATTGTATATAACATTTAAAATTATAGAGCAATATGAAAAGAGTGGTAAAAGTTAAAAAGGAACAATACGTTAAAGCTATATTATTAGTAGTTAATCAGTTAGGTCTTAATATGACCCCTTCTGAACTTAGTATTATAGTAACTAGTATTAATCGTAATATGCTAGTATTTAATTTAATTACTCGTAAAGCACTTAAGGGCTATTTAAATATAGATAGTTTTACATTTAATAATTATATTAAGAAGTTAAAAGATAAAGGTGTTTTAATGAGGTATGAAAAAGATCTTGAGGTTAATAAGGGATTATTGACTTATGTAAAGGATAAGGAAATACATTTAACATTTGAGATAGATGATGTCAAAACTGGAAATAAAAACTAATAGTTTAGATGAACTTGATGAAATAGTTGAAAAAGCTAAAATTGAATATCAAGAACTATCAGATTCTAATCCATCAATAACTTATACTTTGATTATTAATGAAAGTAAAATGACAGTTAAAATAAAAGTTTTAGATATAGGTGTACAAATAAACTAATGTTTGAAATAAATGAACTCATAAAAGAATTATATAGTAAATACCCAGAGTTATCAAAGTCTGAGTTAGAACTTATATGTAGGACCCAATTTAGATTTATATGGGAGACTATACAGTCTGGTGAGTTTAAAACAATTAGTATTAAACATTTAGGTAAATTTATAGCTAAACCAAAGTCTAAGGTATTCTGGTTAAACAAAATGAAGGATGTTAATTATATTGAACACAGTAAACAACGTAGTCATAAAAGATACAAGATACCACAAAAAGAAAACAATTCAAGTAACAACTAAAAAAGCATTTGAATCTGAAAATTTAATGCCAGAACAGATGCTAGATAAAAAAGGTAAAGTTATTAAAGGTTATTGTTTAGTTAGATTTGAAGCAGATTATTTTAAGATTAAACATTCTTTTGAAGATGTTATAAAGATGGTTAGACCAATAGAAGTTAAAGGATATAAAAGTTATGGATAATAAAATAATACCTAAATACTTTTATTTGTTTAGTGAAAAGTATAGAATATCTAATATAAAAGAAATAGATAATGGCACTTCATTTGGGCATGCTGTATATGATGAGAATAAAATTAAAATAGCTAAAACTATACATAAAAAAGTAATACAAGAAGACCAAAGAGAATCTACCTATTGTCATGAATTAATGCATATTATATTAGATTCTTTAGGTAAAACTGAATTAAGTCAAAATGAAGAGTTAGTTGATAGTATGGGTAAAGCTTTACATCAAATTCTAAAAACATCAGTATATGGAAAATAAGATAACTATATGGGATAAATATACTCATATCAATGAAAAAGGTCAAGAGGCTACTAATCTAAAAGGTATTATTAATCAACTACATGGTGAAATCCAAATGTTACATGAGGCTATGTCTTATGTAGCAAGTATAGTTGATAAAGATAATAAAACAAGTATTATACTTAAACCAGATATTATATTTTAATGTCTATAGAAAAGGAAGCAAATAAGAACATTAGCCGAGATATGTTAGAATCATATCGTAGGGTATTATATCAGGTTAAGGATTACTTTGATTCAGTAGATTTAAATAATCATCAACTTGATATTGATACTAAAATGAAGTTAACTAAATCTATTCTTGATGCTGGTGGATTGCTTGGGAAGAATTTTGAAACTTTAAGTATTTTAGAAAACAAAGTTGAAAAAGAACAAGTAGAGGAAGTTAAAAGAAGGGGTGGTTCTAAAACAAGTAAATTTGAACAATAATGCCAAGTAGTAACATTCAATATGCTCCGTACATAGAAAAGTTTGAAAATTCTTATGAGTTTTCATATTTAGCTACATACTTTAATGAGCATAAATGTTACACTTTAATTTCTGAAGAAACTGAAGAGTTTGATAAATTTTGGGAAGATATTTATTATAAATGTTTAGAAGGGTTTACAAATAGTAAAGGAATCTTTATTACTGGCCCTCATTTTTTCTATTTAAATTTTATACAAATTTTAGGTAAGGATCCTAAAAGTAATAGGAAGAAGAAGATCTTTCCAAGATTTCTTGATGTAGATTATGACTATTTTCATATAGTTGATTATGCTAAGAAACATCAGAAGAATGTTATATTGGTTAAACCAAGACGTTTGGGATTCTCTTATAAAGCAGCAGCTTTAGCTACACATGAATTTACTTTCTACAGAGATTCAAAATCTGTTATAGGAGCTTATCTTAGTGGTTATGCACAAACCACTATGAATATGGTTATAGACAATCTTAATTTTTTAAATGGTTATACAGAATTTAGAAAACAAAGAAGTCCTGATACAAGTGTTTTTATTAAAGCTAGATACCAGGAAACTACTGGTGGTATAGTTAGGTGGAAAGGGTATCAGTCTGAATGTAAGATGATAACTTTTAAAGATAATGAACATGCTTCAGTTGGTTTAACAGCTAACTGGTTTCTTTTTGATGAGTGTGGTATCTTTTCAAATATTATTGAATCGTATAATATGTCAGAACCTACTATTAAAGATGGTAGTGATTTTACAGGTACTGCTTTAATGTTTGGTTCAGCAGGTTCTATGGAAGGTGGTTCGCAATATTTCTATGAGATGTTTATTAGCCCAGAGAAATACAACGCACTTACTTTTCCTGATGTAGATGCACCAGGAAAACTTACTGGGTGGTTTGTTAAATCAACCAGAGGTAGATTAGGAACTTCAGTCAATGGTAATCCAATGGTTGACGAAAATGGTAATAGTGATGAAGTAGAAGCTTACTTAGACATTATGCATACCAGAGATACTAAACGTGGTGGGTTAAGTAGTGTTGCTTTACATGATAATATTACTCAGTATCCTTTATCATATAAAGAAGCCTTTTTAAGATCTGGTGGTTCGGTATTTCCTTTAAGGGAACTACAAGAATGGTTAGGTGAAATAGAAACAAATAAAAAATTATATGAAGCTGGCAGAGTGGGTGAATTATATTTTGATGAAAATACAAGTAAAATTAAATTTAGGCTTAATCAGGATTTACCTTATATTATGGATTTCCCAATTAAGTCAGAACAATCTAAAACAGGAGCATTCTGTATTTGGGAAGAACCAGAAAGAATTAATGGGGATATACCACCTTTTTTATACATAGCTGGATGTGACCCCTATGATCAAGATAATGCAAGCAGCACTACCTCGTTAGGGTGTGTGTTTGTTTATAAAAGATTTTTAACATTAGATAAAACTCATGATATTATTGTTGCTGAATATACTGGAAGACCAGACACAGCTAATGATTTTTATGAAAATACAAGAAAACTATGTTTATACTTTAATGCAAAAATGCTTTATGAAAATAACCTTAAAGGAATTAAGGCTTATTTTGAGCAAAAGAATTGTATGCATTTATTGTATGAAACACCATCTTTGTTAAAAGATATAGTAAGGGATAGTAGAGTAAGCAGAGGCTATGGTATACACATGAATGCTCAAATAAAGAGTCAATGTGAACTATATATGAAAGATTGGTTACTTGAAGAAAGAGAAGATTTAGATGGTAAAAAGAAACTTAATGCACATACTATATTAAGTGTTCCATTACTAAGAGAACTAATAGCTTATGACCCAATTGAAGGTAACTTTGATAGGGTTATTGCAGCTATGCTTTGTATATTACAAGCAAAAGAAATATACAAAATACAATTACAACATTATATAAAGAAATTTGAACCAGATCCTTTTTGGAACAAACCTTTTTTTAAAAAGAAACCATCATTTAATAATTAATATTAATGAGTACATTACCACAACAAAAATTATTAAGGTCTAAAAAAACAGAAGAGTGGAAACACAATACAATAGACTTTTATGAAAGATTAGCTAGAGTTACCTCTACAGGTAACAGGTCTGGTAATTCACGTAAATTAGTTAATTATGAATTATTTAATGGTAGGTTTGATAAAGCTGATCTTGAATATGTAATTAACCCTTTAGGTTTAAAAGACGCTGAATTTCCAGCATCATTACAACATTATGATATTATATCACCATCATTAATGCTTTTAATGGGGGAAGAAACTAAAAGAGTTGATACTCAATTAGTAATTAGTGAAGGCCCAGATGATTTGGATCGTAAAAGATCTAATGTAGCTGAAAAGGTTATGCAAGCTCTTATAGACGAAGTTAAAGTTGAATTAGGTCAATTAGATCCAAAAGAAACTAGAACTCCTGAAGAGGTTTTAAAATACGAAAAATATACTACAAGTGATTTAATAGAATCACAAGCAAATAAACTTCTCCAAGTTCTTAAAAAACATTTAGATCTTAAAAATGTATTTAAAAGGGGTTGGAAAGATGCTCTTATTGTTGGTGAAGAAATATACTGGACAGGTATATCTAATGGTGAGCCTATTGTACGTAGAGTTAATCCAGTAGATATTGATGTAGTTATGCCAGCAGATTCAGAATTTGTTGATGATGCTATAGCTGTAGTTGAAGCAAGACTACTTCCTATATCATCTATACTTGATGAGTTTGGTGAATTACTTAAACCTAGTCAGATAGACAAACTTGAAGAATTAGTTAATAATTTTGGAGGAAAAAATCTTACAAATGGTACATTTAATCTTACAGAAGGTGGTGGTGTCCAATTTTCAGCTATAGGTGCTACAACAGGTACTTCAAATGCAAGAAACTTAGATAGCTCTGTTAGAGTAGTAAGAGTTGAATGGCAGAGTATGTGTAAGATTGGTATACTTTCTTATATTGACCCTGAAACAGGGGAACCACAAGAAACAGAAGTTGATGAGACTTTTGATTTAAAAGCATTTAAAGAAACAATAGATCCTGATGCTTTGTTAGATTGGTTCTGGATTAATGAACCTTGGGAAGGTATTAAAATAGGACAAGATATATATCTTGATATAAAAGCTAAACAAAATCAAAGAAGAAGACTTGACAACCCATATTATAGCAGACTTGGTTATACTGGAATGTTATATAATGCTACCAATTCTGTTGGTGTATCACTTATAGATAGAATGAAACCTTATCAATATTTATACAATATTCTTATGTATAGATTAGAACTTGCTTTTGCAAGTGATATGGGTAAAGTGTTTTTAATGGATTTAGCACAGATTCCAAGATCTGAAGGTATGGATATTGAAAAATGGATGTACTATCTTAAGACTATGAAAATTGGATTTATTAATTCATTTGAAGAGTCACAAAAAGGATCAAGGATAGGTCAGGTAGCCCAATTTAATCAATTCCAAGCTGTTGATCTTACATTATCTAATACTATACAACAATATATAAGTTCTCTTGAATATATTAAAAGTCAAGTAGGCTTTTTATCTGGTATAAGTCCACAAAGACTTTCATCAGTTAGGTCAAATGAGTTAGTTGGTAATGTTGAAAGGTCTATTGAACAATCTTCTTATATTACAGAATATTGGTTTGATATGCATTCTGAAGTTAAAAGACGTACTTATACAGCTTTAATAGAATGTGCTAAAATAGCATATAGAGAAGGTTTAAGAAAGCAATATGTTTTAGATGATATGGGTATTGAACTACTCGAAATAGACGGTATGGCTTTTGAAAACAGTGAATTTAGTGTTTATGTAAGTTCAGATCAAAAAGATTATCAAATAAGAGAACAGATAAAAGGACTATTCCAAACAGCTCTTTCTGCAGATAAAGCAAGTCTTAGTGATATTATTGAAGTATTGCAAAATACATCTATTAAAGATCTTCAACATAAACTTCAAAATAATGAAGAGAAAAGAATACAACAAGGACAACAAGCACAACAGGCTCAACAAGAACAACAGGCTAAAGCAGCAGAAATGCAGAATCAGGTAATGGAGAAACAAATTATGCTTGAAGAGCGTAAGTTAGATCTTGAGGAGTTTAAGATTATCCAGGATAATCAAACTAAAATTCATGTAGCTGAAATAGGTACTTATTTCCAAATGCCTGATATGGATACTAATAATAATGGTGTACCAGATCCTATGGAGATAGCTAATCTTGCTTTAGAACAATCAAGACTTGGTCAAGAAGGTTTACATAAAGGTAGAGAGCAATCATTAAAAGAGGGTATTGAAAGAATGAAGATAACAACTCTAAAACAAATTGAAGACAGAAAACTAAAAATGAAAGAAAAAGAGTTAAAGTCTAAAGAAAAGGTTGAAAAGTTAAAAGCTGATTCACAGATTAAAGTAGCCCGTCTAAATAAGGCAAATAAGAAATAAAACAAAATAAGCTGTACAATTTGATTAAAAATAATAATAAAACTTATAATAGTTGCAAAGTAACAAAAAATTAACTATATTATAATATGAAAAGTAAGGAAGAAAAAATAACGGATGAAAATCCTTTTGCTGGATTTGGTGTAATGGACTTGTCCAACACCATGAAAACACCAGAAGACAAGGTTATTCTTGATGAAGAAAAACCAAACATGGCTGCAATGGAAGCTGTTTTAGAAGCTGAGAAAGCTAAAAAAGAACTTAAATCTTCTGCTTCAGTAGAAGATGAAGATGAGGAAGAAGAAGAGGTTTTAGAGAAAGAAAAAGTTATTAATAACCCAAATAAAGGGAATGATGATTTTTCATATAAACCTTTAGTATCTCATTTATCAGATAAAGGAATACTTGATTATGATGAAGATAAATATAAAGACAAAGATTTTTCAGACGATGATACTTTAGAAGAAGTAGTACGTGATACTATAGAGTCTAATTATAATAAAAGAAAAGAATCTTTTTCTGATGATCTTAAAAAAGCAATTGAGTGGGAAGAAAATGGAGGAGATATAAATCAATTCTATGATTATTTTTATAATAAAATTAAATACGCAGATCTTAAATTTGAAGGTGATGATACAGAACTTCAAAAAGCTGTTCTTAAAGACTATTTAAGATCACAAGGTGAAAAAGATGAAGCAAGGATAGATACCAGAATTGAAAGATATGAACTTGGTGGTATTCTTGAAGATGAGGCTATTGTAGCTCTTGAAAGGTTACAAGAAGTTGAAGCTAGACATGAGTCTGAAACTATGTCTAAACAAAAAAGAGATACTGAAAATAGAAGATTAAGAGAAGCAGAAGATTGGAATGCTTTAAAAAAGAATATACTTGACACAGAAGAAATTCAAGGGTTTAAAGTTACTCCTAAACAAAGAGAACAACTATTAAACCATATTACTAAAGCAGTAACAAAAGATGGTAAAACACAGTTGCAATTAAATAATGAAAAGAATGGCCAAAAAGCACAACTACTTTATGCTTATTTGGATATGGTAAATTATGATCTATCTAAACTTGAAAAACAAGTAAAGAATAAAGTCACTTCAGATTTAAGAAAAAATCTTGGTAAATTTACTGATAGTAGAAAAGGTCATACTTCAGGTAGAGCAGATGTAACACATGAAGATAATCTTTTTGAAGGATTTAAACGAATAATGTAAACAAATATTAATCTAACAGGTAATTAGATAAATAAAAATTAAATAAAAACAAAAAAATATGCAAATTAATGATCTACAGGTTTCTATTGGAAACTGGCATACTGGTTTGACACAGTCAAATCACCTACGCAGTTTCTTCCTTATGGAACCTGTTCTAGCCTCTTCTGTTGTAACAAGAGTATACAATAGAATGACGGGCTCTAAAAATCCACTCTCCTTTTTAACAATTGGAACTGGTCGTGCAAAAGAGTTGCCTGATATTATCTATCGTTGGCCTCTAATGGGTGATTCTGAAAAAGCTATTCCTATTATCTCCAATCTTGGTGATGGTGGATCTTTTCCAGGAATTGGTAATACTACTTTCCGTGTTGTAATGGCTGAAAAGTGGTTTACACTTGGGGATGTAATTGTTCCTGATAATTCTGATTATCCTTGTCGTGTACAAGAATATCCAGCTACAAATGGTTTTGGAGATGGATTTATTTACACACTTCAACTTGTAAGCGCTGATCCTACTGCTTATATACCTACATCTCTTTTAGAGGCTGGTAAAGAGTTTTCTAAAGACTTTAACTCACAGGAACACGATCATTCAAGAGAAGGTGGAGATACTCACTATGCTACTCCGTTTATGATGGAGAATTACATGGGAACTTTCCGTAAAAAATACGAAGTTACAGGTGCAGCACATGAAAAAGTACTTTCTATTAAACTTATGGATCCTGAATCAGGTAAAACAACTGAAACATGGGTTAAATATGTAGAATGGGAATTTTGGTGCCAGTTTCAAGATGAGATTGAGCGTGCTTTATGGTACGGTAAATCAAATATTGATAACACAACTACAATCCCTACAATGAAAGGCTTGTCAGGAAATCCTATCTATATGTCTGCTGGTGTGGAGCAACAACTTGCCCCTGCTAATAAGCAATACTATACAAGACTTACTGAATCAGTAATTCGTGATTTTTTGAATAACCTTTCTTATGGCGGAACAGAACCAGGACCTCGTGAATACGTTGCTTTCTGTGGACGTGGTTTCATGGATGGTTTTGATAAAGCTATGAAGTCTAGTGCTTCTAACTTTACATTGGTTGATTCTAAATTTATTACAGGTTCAGGACAATCAATGGAACTTGGTGGACAATTTACAAGTTACGTTGGTCTTAATGGTGATAGAATCACTTTGAAAGAACTTCCATTGTATAACAATCCAGTAAGAAATAGACAGATTCACCCTGAGACAGGTCTTCCTGCAGAATCTTACAAAGCTACTTTCTTGAACTTCAAGATGAATTCTAAAGGTGAGTCAAACATCACTAAGGTTTATCACAAAGGTCGTGAAATGGTTACTACTTATGTAGAAGGTTTGTATGGTCCTTATGGTCCAAAACAAAGCGGAACATCAGCAACAGCTGTAGATGGATATGAATTCCACGCTATGAGTGAATGTGGTGTGATGGTTTCTGATCCTACAGATAGTGGTCAATTAATTCTTTCAGTAGATTCTTTATAGAAAAATAAAAATTAATAATAATTAAAAAGAAAAGGAAAAAAAATGTCAACAGAAAAAGATAATGCAGTTTTTGTCTTCCCTAAAAAGAAAATAAAGATTATAAATCTTGGGAAGCGAAAGTTTTCTAACTTAGCTATGTATCCTCGCACTCGAAAATCCCTTACTACAGTATTAGGTAAGGATCGTAGATATAAGACGGGGTTAACTCCCACAGAAGAAACATTCTTTGAAAAAGAATTAGGACTTAAAGCAGGAGCTTTATCAAGAAAACCAAATGATGAAAATGGTACTAATTATTGGGCAGATCTTAAAATTATATTTGATTCTAAAGGTCACAATGAATTAGAACTTGATAACATTACAGACTACATTAAATATAAAGTAGCTATCGAACATCCATTAGTATGCAACTCACCACTTGAGAAATTAAAATGGCCTGCTGCAGAATGGATGATTATAGATGAAGAATCAGACGCAACACTTGAAGCAGTAGAAATTGATCATGAGTTGGAAGCTTCTGAACTATTTAATGATATGCCAGCTGAAGATAAAAAAAGTATGCTTAGACTTTATGGAGAAAGAAAGTTGGACAAAGTAAGTCCTAATTTGATTAAATCCAGTTTGTTTAAACATATGAAAAAAGATCCTATTAAGTTTAAAAAGCTTGCTACAGATAAGTCACTTCAAATAAGAGTCCTTTTGGAAGATTTACTTGAAGCTAAAGTTGTAACCAGAAATGGTAACTATTTTAAAAATGGTGATGATCCTATTGGTAACTCAACAGATGAGGTAATCTCTTATTTTGAAGATCCAAGAAATTCTTCTGTTAAATTAGCTTTAGAATCTAAACTTAAACTAGGTAAAAAGTAATAGAATATGACAGCAGCAGAAATGTTAACAGCTTTTAAGTTTGGTTTGGATAAATTTGATAGTTTAAACTATCCTAATTTTGAACCACTCGAAATTGATTTATTATTAAATCAGGCTCAAGACAGATTTGTAAAGCAGCGTTATGGTTCTACTAATACTAAAAGACAATCTTTTGAGGAAACTCAGAAGAGGACAGACGATTTAAAAAACGTAGTGAAATCTGCTATATTAACACCTTTAGCTAATCAAATTTTGAATAAGCCTAATGGTGTTTTTATACAGCTTCCTACAGATTATTGGTTTGCTTTAAATGAAGAGTGTGATTTACAATACACAAATTGTAATAGTACTTTAACAACAACAAGACCTGGTATTAAACCTATACAACATGACGATTACAATAAAACTATTAAAGACCCATTTAATAAACCTTGGGAAGAAGAAGTAGTTAGACTTGAATCAGATACTTATATAGAATTAATTACAGCTGATAACCAAACAATACAAACTTACTATCTGAGATATATTAAAAAACCTGTTAGAATAGACTCAGTAAGTAGTACTAATGTAAATTGTGAATTATCAGATCATGCCCATCAAGAAATTGTTGACATGACTATAGCAATAGCTTTAGAAGGTATTGAAGCACGAAGACAACAAACCTTTAACAATATTAACAATACAAATGAATAATAATAATAAATAATAATGGCAATAAAAACAACAATAAACCAAGCTACAGGTACATCATTTGGAGCAAAGGTTAACACGTTTCCAAAAGCCCAACAAGCTGTTATAACAAATGTTATTGATACATTAAATAATGTTATCGATGGTTCTATTTCTACAACAGATCTTACGCTTTCAGGAACACTCGCTGTTACGGGGGTTTCAACATTAACAGGTGGTATAGTTGCGGGTAAAGGTAATGTTACTCAACTTACATCAATTACAACAGGTGTTGCAACAGGTGCTACACCAGCAGGAGTTATCACAACAGTGAGCACTACTTTAGCTGGAAACACTAATTCTACATTTATTGTAACAAATGGATTAGTTACAGCAACATCAGTAATTATGCTTACAGTAGATGATTCACTTACGGCTAGTGTAGCTACAGTGGCTGTTCAGGAAGTTAGTGCTGGTGTATTCAGTATTAATATTTCAAATATTACTGCTTCAGCATTTAACAATAAACTTAAAATTCATTACCTGATAGTATAACAATAACAATATAATTTAAATTAAAAAACAAATAAAATAAAAATATGTCAAATTTACAAAGAGTAACAAATGTTTTTATTGGTGATGGTACAGCTCTTCCTGCTTCAGGATCACTTATTACCTCAGCTAATATTGCAAATGGAGTAGTAGACATTGCTGGTGTGGATATGAACACAATGGCTTCAGGTGCTACTATTTCAGATACAGAATCTATTTATATGGTTGAAGGAAGACTTACTTCAAGTTCTACACAACCAGTAAAAAGATCTATGAAAATCCCAGGACGTAAGATCACATCTTATCTTGGAACTTCTTATGCACCAGCTTCAAGAGACGTTTGGGCAATTGGATACAACAGACAAAGTGCTGCTGGTTTAATTACAGCTACAAATGATGCTACTTACACATTTCACGTCAGACTAAAAAACCCAAAGTTTTTATATTCTGAAAGAATTTTAGCAAAAGCACTATCTTTTAGATCAGCTGCTGTTGCAACACAATTAACTATTGCTACACAGATAAAAAATGCTATTGATGCAGACTTAATTTTAAGTAAACATGTAGAAACAGTTGTTGTAGGTAACGGAACAGGTGTAATGGGACTTACTGCTGCTACAGCATTTGGAGTTGAAATTACAGCTAAACTTATTTCTGTAACACAAGCTAACTCAACTTATTTCCAAGAAGAAAGAGTTTATTTTGATATTGAACTTGAAGACTTTGATTCTGCATTTGGAGCTACTACAGCTACCCAAATTGAGAATATGACTTATGGTAAAAATACTTTTAACCAAGTTAAATTGTCTGAAAGAAAAAATATCAGTTACGAAGGAGTATTGAATTTTACTCAATTTCCTATTCCAATTCAAACTTATGCTGCTTCTAGTACATTATTTAGTTCTAGTATAGTTACAGCTACAACTGGTAACGTATCTATTACTATTTTAGAAGATGTTGCAACAGTAACATCTAATACTATTATACGCCCTGGTGAAATTGTATTGATTGATACTGTACAATATGAAGTTAAATATCTTATTGGAACTACTAAATTTGTAGTTGTAGGAGTAGCTTCAGCAACTTTTTCAGGAGCTACTTTTAAAGTAAGATACAAATATGATGCAATTGTTATTGAATTCTCTAATCCTAACCAATTAGAAGGAGCTGGTGTTAGTCAAGACAACAAACAATGTGTTATGATTGCTATACCATCAATTGACGCAGGAGGAGCTTACACATCACAATCTGCACAACTTACCTCAGTACTTGCTAAATTGAATCCATATATGGCTTCTTTAGGATTTGCTAACTTGGTACTTTAATAATTAAAATTTAATAATAGATAAAACTAAATAATAAATGGCAAATCAATTTTTGAAACTAAATGTTGTAAAAGCAACATTTGATCCGTCAGGAGACGCAACAAAGCGAGTTATAGCAGCACATAGTTCTGGGGTATTTATTCCAGCAGGAGCTATTATAACAAAAACTATGTATGACGTACTTACTACATTTACATCAGCTACAGATGCTGGTGAAATTGCAGTATCTGTTGCAGCAGCTAATGATATTAAAACAGCTACAGCTATCAGTACAGGTACAACTTATGACAACATAGCAGCACTTGTTGCTGGTACACCAATTTCTGCAGCTACAGCTATTAAGCTTAGTGCAGATAAAGAAGTAATCTTCACAACAACTGTTGAAGCTCTTACTGCTGGTAAGTTGGATTTTTATATTGAATATTACCTTTAAAAAGTAATACGGCAGGGGGAGGTTATGTTTATCCTTTACTTTTCCTCTCCCTGTTTTTTTTTAAAATTTAAGGATATTTAATAATTAAAGAAAAGAAATGGTAACAGTACTTAACATAGATGCATCAGTAGCAGAAAATTGTAAGAAATTAAGATTTTATGAAACTACTGGTATTTATAATGCAGTAAGTAATACAACAGGTTGGGGATCACCTAATGAAGCAACAACAGCAGCTTTAACTGCTACTCTTGATGTTTTAACTCCTGCTGGTAATGCTTATACTTTTAATGGTGCTTCAGTAACACCTCTATACCCAAACTGGCCTACAACAAATGGTAATGCTTATTATGAGCTTGATTCATCTTTAATAGGTTACGGTACAAATCAGGAATTACCTGATGGTGTATATAGATTTACATATACAGTAACTACAACACTAAATACATATACACAAGTAATTGAAAAATTATTTTATTGTAATGCACAATGCTGTGTTAGCAATATGTTTGCTGATATAGATTATGAGTGTGATTGTTCTACTGATAAAATTAACAAAGCAAAAAAAGCATGGTTAATGCTTGAAAGTTTAGGTTACGCTTCAAAAAGTGGACAGAAAACTTATTTTGCAAATTTACTTGAGGATATAAACAAACTTTGTACAGGAAACTGTAACTGTTAAAAACATATATAAAAATGGCGTGTGATTGTCAAAATAGTAGTACACTAACTACTGGTATAAATGGTTATAATGCTTTTACTGTAACTACAGCAAGCTATACACAACCAGCAGTAAATACCAATGTAACTATTAGTGTATCAAATAATAGTCAATATACTGGTGTTTGGGCTGTTGCAGGTCAAACTATATATATTGATAATGGTGGGTATTACATTGTTGTAAGCTCAACAGCTACATCATTAGTAGTTAAATATGAATCAGATTATGCAACATTTAATCAGGCTTTAACTGCATCTGCATCTACAGTAGCTACAAATAAAAAAGTATCTCCTGCTGGTAAAAAAGGCACAGACAGTTCAAATACTGCATCTATAATTTACGCTTATAATAATTTAACTGGTGTTGGTAATAGTGCAGCTGTAGGGGAAGATACTCTTGGTAGCTATACTATACTAGCTAGTGAGTTAGATGTAAATAATGATGAATTAGATTTTTATATTTTTTATGATTATTTTGAGAATGAGCGAGTTACAATAAGATTAAAATTAGGTGGAAGTACTATTTATACATATAATGAAGTAGGAGCTTTAGATACTAATAATACTTTGAAAATCAAAGTAGCAAGAATATCTAATACCTCACAGATATGGACTATTGAAAAATTTTCGTCAGATCTTACAAAAATATCATCATATTTATTTGTTGATGACACAAGTTCTGCTGCAACATTAAGTAATGCAAATTTATTTGAAATTACAGCAGATAATTTATCACTTGGAGCAAATCAAGTAGTATTAAAAAAATTAGTAATTAAAAAAGATAACGCATAATGGCTAAAGCAGATAATATATATGAACAAGTTTTGTCAGCTGCAGGTAGTATTGTAGCTATAGATGTTGCTTTTCCTTATGATAGATATGTATTTACAGGTACAGGTGCTTTAGTTGGTGCAATAAGTATTAGCTCAACTGGTACCCCTATAAAAGGAACTGTAATAAAAATGCAATTTGATTGTACATTTACAGCAGGTGGTGCTACTTTTACAGTTTTTTCAACAACAGTAAATAGTAGTCTTATTGGTAAATCGTTTCAAGCAGAGGCTTTTTATAATGGTGCAACTTGGGATGTTAGTTTGTTTCCAGATTTTTTTAATACACAGATAATAACAAGCACTAATATTATAGATGCTACAATAACTGGTAGTAAAATAGCAGCTGCTACAGTAGCTTTAAGTAATCTTGTAGCTGATTCTAATATCCAAACTCAAACTTTAGAAATAAGTTTTGAAACAGGGGAACAATGTAATAATAAAATACAAATTCCAACAGCTTTTACAATAACCAGAATATATTTAGAAGTTATTAAAGCTTTAGCAGCAACAAATGCAGGTACAATAGTACCAGCAATTGATGGTGTTAATATAACTTTAAATACTCCAATATCTTTAGCTGCAAGTACAGCAATTAATACAACAAGTACCTATAATTGTACAGCTCTTAATACAGGTGCGGCAGATAGTATACTTAGTTTTGTAGCAGCAAAAACAGATGCTGGTGGTAAAGTAAGAATAACAATAAAATTAACAAAGTCGTAAAATGGCTGTATATTTAATACAATCAGATTTAAATGAAAGATTACAAAAAGCATATATTTGTGCTGGTAATCTTGCATATAATACTAGTAAAGAATATAGATATGGCATTAAATGTGCTGATAAACATTTAGAAGATATGTTTCTTTTAACTGTTTTTATTAAAATATTACAATGTTATATACCAATAACAGCATTAACAGAAAATGATAATTTAAACTGTATTACTGAAAAACAAGCAATATATTTGTTTGAACAAATATCTGAAATATGTAATATGAGTTTTGATACAATAAATACAACCTATTAATTATGACACAAGTAGAAACCTTTTTAAGAGATATATTTAAAAAAATAACCAGTGGTATAGTAATACTAACAGGTTCTGGTACAGAAACATCAACAGCCACTACTGTAACATCAAGTACTGCATCTCCAGTAGCTGCAGGTAAAGCATCTGTAATATTTACAACAAATGCAACTTTTGCTGGTACAATTTTAGGAGCAACTAGACTTCCATCAACAACATATTCATTTACTGTTAGTAATCCAAGTAAAACACTTGATGCAATTGCTTATACAGTAACTTCAGGAAGTATGATAATTGATGTAACTGTATAATTATATTTAAAATAATATGGCAATCCAAATCAAAGAACACTTTCTTGACAAGGCACAATACCTTGTCGGTAGTGGTAAGAAAGAATGGATATTCCTGCATCACACAGCAGGGTGGGATAATCCAATGGGTACTATTGATGGTTGGAATAGAGATACACGAGGACAAGTTGCAACGGAGTTTGTTTTAGGTGGTCAGAGTATAATAAAAAAGAAAGACCATATTCATGATGGAGTAATTGCACAAGCATTTCCATCAGGCAACTACGGTTGGCATCTTGGAACAGGCAACAGTCTGATGCACAGAAATTCAGTAGGCATTGAGATTTGTAGTTTTGGTCAAGTTGTGAAGGGTAAGAACTATGTCAACCTAGCTGTTCCAGAGGAGCAGACGGTAAAACTTGATAAAGCATTCAGAGGATTTCAGCACTGGCATAAATATTCAGATAAGCAACTTGTTAGTTTAAAGGAGTTAATTTTGTTTATTGCCAACAGAGATAGTATAGACCCAAGAAAAGGGTTGGTTGAATTAATAAAGGAAAAAGGAGTTGAAGCATTTAATGTAATGGACGTAGCTATGTGTTCAAAAAAACACGGAATGTGGACTCACACCAATGTATTGAAGGGTAAAGTGGATTGTAGTCCACAACCGAATTTAATTGATATGCTATTAAGTTTATAAAAAGCATATAATTACATAAAATTGAATTACAAATGAATTTTAATATAAAACAAAACTTAATGATTTCAATAGTTAATTTAATACAACAAAATATTACACTTAGTGGTTGTATATCTCTTACAACAATGCTCCTTGGTAAATTTTTTACAGTATTAGGGGCAATATTAGGCTTATCTTTTGGGTTAATAGGAGCAGTAGTAGGTTTAATAACTATTTATAGTTTTCTTGAGAAAAAAGGATTACTTCCTAAATGGGCTAAAATTAAAGATAGAACAAAATAAAAAAAGTAACAATTATAATTAGTTAATATGAGTTTTAAAGACAAGTATTGGAAACCTACCCCAAAAAAATTTAGAAAAATAGGTGATGTTTTATTAGCAATTTCTGCAATAGGTGTACCAGTTATTTTGATAGATTATAAATGGATAGGTATATCATTGTTTATACTTTGTATTATTGGTAAATTTTTAACTAATTTTTTTACAGAAGATACTGAAATAAAATAGAATTACACAAGAAGACATATCAATCAAATAAAATGCCAATTAAATTAACATCTGATGAGGAAAAAAGAATTGTCAAAAACAAATTGATAGTTCCAGCTTCTCATGATGATATAACAAAAGGTAATCAAAAAACAAAATTAGTTAATTTAGAGGGTAATTCTCTAGGTATAACAGATAATGCTCTTGATGTTTATGTTAAATCTGGTGTATTAACAGTACAACCTGGAAATACACAAAATACAACTGCTTGGTTAGTTAAAGAACTAAGATCAGCTACACCAACAGTAACATCTGTAGCAGATATAGCAACCTCAACAACACTTTTAGCCTTAAATACTAATAGATTAGGGGCATCTTTTCATAATACATCAAGTGCTATTCTTTATTTAAAATGTGGTGCAACAGCAACAGTAACAAATTTTACAGTAAGAATAGTTCAATATGCTTATTATGAATTACCATATCAATACACAGGAATAGTTGATGGAATTTGGGCATCAGATCCTAATGATGGATCTTGTTTAATAACAGAATTTACATAAATTATGCCATTATATCCACCAGCTTCTACAGGAAGCGTAACAACTGTTACTGCAACTTCTCCCATCACATCAAGTGGTGGTGCTACTCCCAATGTTTCTACTTCAATAGCAACAAACAGATTGGTAGGTCGTGGAACTGCAGGTACTGGTGTATTTGAAGAAATTATATTAGGTACTAATTTAAGTTTAACAGGCACTACTTTAAATGCAAGTGGAGGTGGAGGAGGTGGTGCAGGTAGTGGAGAAATAGTTGATTTAGGAGATAGAATGATTGGAAGTGAAATTTTTGATTTAGGACAAAGAGTATAATTATGGGACAGATAAAGATTCCGAGAATAACAACAATACAAAGAACTGCATTGACATTAGATGTTGGTGAGTTGGTTTACGACACTACCAATGGCGGTGTGTATAAAGGCGATGGAGCAACAGCAGGTGGTGTTTCTGTTGGTGGTAGTGGTACAGTTACATCAGTTACAGGAACAACACCAATAGTGTCAAGTGGTGGTGCTGCACCTGCTATCTCTATTCCTGCTGCAACAACATCTGTAAATGGATATTTATCAAGTACAGATTGGACAACATTTAATAATAAAGGCACAGGTAGTGTTACATCAGTAGCGGCAACAGTCCCTACATTCCTATCAGTAGCAGGGAGTCCAATCACCACAAGTGGTACATTAGCGGTGACTTTAAGTGGTACAGCGTTGCCAGTTCTTAATGGAGGCACAGGAGTAACAACATCAACAGGAAGTGGAAATACTGTACTTTCAACTTCACCTACATTAGTAACACCGATTCTTGGTAGTGCGAGTGCAACTGCATTGACATTCACATCTACTGCGGTAAGTGGATTGACAATAAATAGATTAACAACTGCACAGCGACAAGCACTAACACCCGTAATGGGTGATGTGGTGTATGATACAACAATAGGAACTACTTGCACTTACAATGGTACTTTTTGGGAATACATAAAAGAGTATTATGTTACTGCCAATGTAAGCACAACAGCAATTACAGCATCAACAATTACGGGATTAACCACATTTATATTGGAAGCAAATTCAACTTACAGTATTAGTGGTCAATTTTTAATAACGTGTAGCAGTACGGGTGGTGTAAAGTTTGGAAATAGTTTACCATCGGGAGCAGTATCTTACATTAATTATGCAGGAGCTTCAACATCAACAACGGTGTATCTTCAACAACCAATCAACATAGGTGCGTTAACTCCTACTGCACATAATAGGAATGCAGCATCTTCTTACTTAACATTTGGCGGTGTAATAAATATAGGAGCAACTTCGGGAGCTGTCAGTATGCAATTTGCAAGTGGTGTTGCTGCACAAACATCAATTATCTATGGTAATTTTCCAAGTGGTTTTCAATCAAAAATAACACTAACAAAAATAGCATAATGAAAATTATAAAATACGAAAACTACAATACAACACCACTACCATCTGAATTTATCAGAGTGCATTGTGATGGAATAAATTACTTCTTTGCAGAGAACGAAAACGATGTTGCAGAGATAGAGGCATCACTACCAATTTCCGAGCCACAAGTAGTTGAATTGCCAAAAGTTGACTTGTCAAATATTGACATATCTTCGTTGACTGATGCACAGATATTAGAGTTGAAAAATAGAATAAATAAAATGTAATGAACGTGAGTGAAGACGATAAAATTATAAATATAAAAGAAAAAGTTAAAAATTGGACTATAGTTGTATTACTTGTATTGTCACTTATCTTCTTTTTAAGAAGTTGTGAAAAACCTGTAGGAAAAAACAGGACTATCTACATGATAGATACAGTAAAAACACATACTAGAGATACAGTTTGGGCTAAAGATACTACTTTTGTAATGATTGGTTCACCAATAGTTACTGATAGTATTCCATATTTTGATAGTACTACAGGTAATTTAACTGATTACATTAGAACATATAAAGATACTATAGAAGATACTAATCTTGTAGTATTTACAGAACATTTAGTAAAAGGTACTTTATTAGGCTCAGAGATGAGCTATAAACTCAAAATACCTCTTGTTATATATGATAGCACCACAACTACTATAAAGATCGTAGAAGAGCTTAATATAAGTTTGTATGGGGGTTTAGAAAGTGGTTATAAAACTTTTAGTCCTTATTTAAATTTAAAAGTTAAGAAATGGGATTTTGGTGTATCTTATGATATTTATAATAAAACTCCTAAAGTAAGAGTTGGTTATAGAATATTAGCAAGATAGTTGTAAATTAAGTTAAAATTGATTATATTATAAAATGGCAACTACATTAGCAAAACTTATTAAAGATGTCCAGCTTATAGCTGCAAGTGGTCCTGTACCTGATGATTTCAGAATGTCTGATAGATTAGTTGAAAATTGGATTACACAGATACGCAGTACTCTTATAGCTCAAGGACTTGAGAAAAGAAAAGATATTTCTGATGTTTGGATACAAACTATAGGATGTCTTGAACTTGAAACAGTTGATGAGGCTGAATGTTGTGATATAGAAATTGGTTGTACTTTACTTAAATCTGTAAGGCAAATACCTACTACAATTGAAACTAAAGACAGTAATCTTATTATAGGAGTTACAGGATTAGATAACACACATATAACACAGACTAACAGGTTTAAAAGAAGATATAAAAAGTATAGCAGATATACAGGATCAAATAAAGGTTGGTACCTTAAAGATAACTATATATATGTTATAAATGATAATATTCTTAAATATGTTAATGTTCATGGTATATTTGATGATCCAAGAGAGTTAGCATCTTTTAAAAACTGTTCTGGTGAAACATGTTTCTCTTTTGATAGTAACTATCCTGTTTCAACTAAAATGGCTGATTCTATAGTTAATATTATTATACAGACTAAAGTTAAACCATTTATGACATTCCCACAAGATTTATCTAATGATAGTGAAAATAAAGGGATAAATGTAATTAAAGAGTAATAATGCAAAAAGAAGTAAAGGTAAAAATTTATAAAAAGCGTGGTAAAGGTAAACTTACAGCAGATGTAGGTATGCATAATATATACAAATATTACAGAACTAGATCTAAAAATCCTATAGATAAAATTAAATTCAGAGCAATCATGAATGATATTAATCTTAAAATTAGAGATAGGATAATAAATGAATCTGAATATTTTAAAATGCCTTTTGGTATTGGTATATTAAGAATAAGAAAAAGTTCTGAATTAAGTAGGCTTTATAAAATAAGTAATTGCCCTGTTAATTATAAACTTACACGCGAATTAGGTCAGGTAGTATATCACGATTCTCAATATATGTATAGATGGAAATGGGTTAAATACAGATCACATATGAAATGGAAAAGTGTTTATAAATTTGAGCCCTCAAGAGCTTCTAAAAGACTTCTTGCTAAGGCAATATTGGTAGATAAAAAAGATTATTTCTTTGAATTTTAACAAATGAATGTAAGACTAGTATCAGTAAAAACTATCATTAATAGAGTCTACAGAAGACTAAACCTCAACGAGGATCTTCCTGAAGATGATATGATAGAATGGGTTGGAGAAGCACTATTAAGAGTAGGGGCTTTTTCACAATTTGTACCAAAAGTATGTCAACTTGAAATAAGTAATGGTAAGGTAGCTATACCTTGTGATTTCTACAAGCTTGTTGATATTAATTATACTTTGTCTGTTGGTACTAATCTTGTATTATCAACTTTTAATCCTTTACAATGGAAATCTGAAAGTTTTTTCAGTGAGTACTTTTGTGATGAGTGTAAAGTAAGTTTGTGGTCAAACACATTTAATCCTTACTTTATGATTAATAATGCTTATATATATACATCTTTTAATGAAGGTACAATATGTATTTCCTATCTTGCAGTACCAACTGATGAAGAAGGTTATCCTATGGTTCCCGAAGATGAAATGACTCTTGATGCTTGTTCTAAATACATCATATATCAACTTGATTACAGGGAGTGGAGAAAAGGTGCTATACAAGATAAAGTATTTCAACATAGTGAAAGAGAGTGGCATTTTGGTGTTGGAGCAGCTAAAGGTAGTTTAAATATGCCTAATGCACAACAACTTGAGACAATTAAAAATGTTATACAAAGATTAATACCTAATCAGCGTTACAACAGTAATCCTGAAAGAAGAAAAATACATTAAAATAAAGTAAGGGATGGAACAAATAACAACTTTTGCATCTGGTATGAATAAAGATCAAGACCCTTTAATTACTAAAGGTTATTTTGATGCTAATAATTTTAGACTAGGTGTAGAGCATGGTAGTACATCACCAAGCTTAATTAACATATTAGGTAATAGTAAAAGAAGTCAAATACAAAATACTACTGGTGTACATAGACTTACTAAACTAACTACAGGTTTTGTAAATTTTACTATACAAGGACAAATAGGTGCTGGTATTACTATTACAAGTGGTTCTACACCTTTAAGTATTTATAACTATCTTATAACAGATGGTGCTTACACTAACTGTGTACAAAATGCTGCCTTTACAACTTTAACTACTTCTTCATACGATATTTATTATAATAATAATTATTTATATATAGTAGGTTCTGTTGTAAACTCTGTTCAAAATACTATTACAGGAACAAGTAATAATAATACAATAGTATTATTTTCAAATAATTATATACCAGCTCAATCTGGTTTATATATTATAGGTTCTACTTATATCAGAGATGATATATTTTTATATACAACATCAAATACTACTAATAATCCTGGTGGTCATGATTCTACAGTAGTTACAAATCCTACAAGTGTTGGTCAGATATGGAAAATGACTTATGACCAAATTGCAGATACTTCAACTATATCATTATTATATAATAATTTTGTTGATTTTACAGCAGTACATCCTATACCACCTACCGCAACAACAGGTAGATATGAAAATAGTTTAACTAAAAGAATATATTGGACAGATAATTTTAATAGTCTGAGATCTATCAATGTTGCAGACCCACAAGTTTTTGCATTAGATATCAGTTTATTAAGTGTTAAACCTGCAGTAGATTTTAGCCCACCTTTATTACAGAACATTATATCTGGTGGTAGTCTTTACGTAGGTTCTTATGAGGCAGGTTATAGGCTTAAAAATACAGGTGGTTCTGTTACTAAAATAGGGCCTTTATCTAATATAGTACATATAGTAGCATCAAGTGAAATTACTGCTACAGGTGGTTCTAATTTTGCTACATATCATGGTGATACAATAGGTACTTTAACAGGTAAAGCTATTACATGGAAAATACAGGATATAGATACAGACTTTGAAAGAATTGAAATAGTTATAATTTTTAGAGACATTTTTACAGATCTACCTACAAGTATTAATATAGTATTAGATGAACCTATACCAAATACAGGTGAGTTTATATTTACTTATACTGGTAATGAAGAAGTTGTAAGTTTAACTTTAGATGATCTTACATTAATAGATGATACATTTACACAATGTAAAACATTAGCTACTAAAGATAATAGATTATTTGTTGCTAATACAAAATCACAAAAAGAAGATCTGGATTATGATGCAAGAGTATATAGATTTCCAACAGGATCTCCAACTTTTCAAATTACTGAAGATGGTATCATAAATACTTATGACTCTACAAACTGGACTGGAATAAGTGCAACAAGTGATGCTATTAATACAACTCCTGCAACACAGATATATAAAGAAAGCTCTACTGTAATTGGTGGTGCTGGTCCTAATATCTCTTATGAGTTTGGTACTATAGCAATAAGGGCTGATTCAGCTATTCCATTAGCTCAAGCAAGTACAGGTGCTCCATTCAGACATACTAATCCTGAATATTTGGTAAGTGAATTAGACTTAGATGTTACAAGAATAGATAGTACTAATTTACAAGTATATCCTACTAATTTAATTAATGATGATATAAAATATCCTTATTATTCTTCTTTATATAAAGGTTACGAAAGATGTGAAACTTATAGAATGGGTATAACATTTTATGATAAACAAGGCAATCCTTTTTATACAAAGTGGGTAGGCGATGTTAAAATGCCTAATCACAATGATGTTAATGCTAATCCATTATTTGAAGATGGCTCATCTTCAGCAGCATCTTCTCCAGATTTTAGAATGTCTTTTATAGCAACTAAAAGTGGTACATCTACATTATTTGTTAATCAGTTATTTATTAAATTTACAGTTAAAATACCTGATTCTATATCAGCTATTGTAAGTGGTTATTCTATTTGCAGAGTTGAAAGAACACAAGAAAATAAAACTGTATTAGGATCTGGTATATTAAATCAAGTTGTATCGGATGGTGGTCAATTTTGGTTACCAGATTATCAAGAAACAGATGCTGGCCCTACTAGTGATTTTCCTTTTATGAACATTGATGCTACAAATAGATCTTTACCGTTAAATGCTAGTGACCTTACTCCTTTATTTGATTGCCCTGAATTTTTACTTGGTGGTTTTTCAGGTTATATAGTAGGTGATAAATTAAGAATTGTCAGCAGACAATCTGTAGATAATTATGCTTATCAAGTAACTATAGATAATGGGGCCGAGCCTTATATGATGTATAAATACTTAACTACAGATGCTACATATGGTGTATCAAATGAATTTACAATAGATGCTGCTGCTACTGTAGCTAGGGCAGGAACATACTTATTTCCAGGAGCGGGTGGTTGGTTATTTAATAACTATACAAGAACAGATGGTTCTCCTGGATCAACAGGATCTGATGCTATAGGTTCAGATACACTTGGTGTTGAATTATCTACATCTGTTTTATTTAATGTTAACTATGGTTGTACAGAAGCTAATGGTAAAAAATTAATAGCTCAGTATGTCAGAATTGTAGCAAGTCAATATGGTGGTAATACATATACACAAAGATCAAATAATGAATATATTAATTGCTCACATTACAGACCTATAAAAGCATACATAACAAGCACAGGCACTACAGATACTTTTCAGGTATTTGGTGGTGATGTATTTACTCAAATGTATGATAATCAGAAACAAATTAAAAATTGGGATGGGGTTGGTTTAGGTCCTTATAGTGGATTTAATAGTTCAAAAGTATCTATAACACAATTTTTTCCTTGTACAGCATCTCAAAATACAGATTTAAGACATGGTAATCATGTTAATAAAAATTTAAATGCTGATGATAGTTCTGAAGCTTCTGGTTCTGAATCATACCTTTATAATAAGTCATATTCAAATACACAAAATACAAGAAAGTTTTTTCCTAAACCATCACAACTTGTACAAACTATAGAACAGGATTCTAGAGTGTGGGCAAGTGATTTAAAAATTAATGGTGAGTTAGTTGATTCGTGGGGAGTATTTAAGTCAGACAATTATTGGGATACTGAAGGTTCATATGGATCTATTAATGCCCTTGAAATATTAAAAGATAAAATGTTCTTTTTACAGAATAGAGCTTTTGGTATTTTATCTATAAATCCAAGAGCTTTGGTAGTAGATGCTTCATCTACAGTAACACAGTTAGGTACTGGTAATATACTTGAAAGACATGATTATATTTCTACAGAGTATGGTTCTAAACACCAATGGTCTGTTTTAAAATCACAACAAAGCCTTATTTGGTGGGATACTGATGCTAAAAGATTGGTAAGTTTTAATGGTAAATTAGAAGCTTTATCAGATGTTAAAGGTATGGCTGGTTATTTATCAGATAATGGTGAAAACTATTTATTAAATCATGATAATCCTATTTATAGTGATTTACAAAGTAATATAGGTTGTGGTGTACATGGTGTATATGATTATAATTATAACGAATTTATTATAACTTTTTTGAATGCTTCACCACCTGAAAATTCGGGTGGTGGGGAGTCTAAAATTGTAGTGCCTAATACTTTTACATTATGTTATGAAGAAAGGATTAATGCTTTTACAAGTTTTTATAGCTTTAAACCTAATATATATATAACAAATCATAGGGAGATATATTCACCTAATTTACAGTCGGGAGCTGATCTTTATTTACACGATAGAGATAATTACTGTAAATTTTATGGTACAGTCTATCAGTCTACAGTAACTCCTATAATTAACGATAATCCACAATATATTAAGGTATTTGACAATTTAGAATGGGTTACAGATAGTTTAGACTATTCAGGGACTACTAATATCACTAATGATACTTTTAGTTCTGTAAGAGCTTATAATAGCTTTCAAAATACAGATTTCCAGACTTTGACTGTTAATAATAATTTAACACGTAAGGAAAGGTTATGGAAGACTTTTATACCAAGAAACAGAGTTAAATATACAACAGTTAATGCTGATATATTTAATGATTTAAATGTGGGTAATAAGTCTTATGGTGAAAGGTTACGAGATAATTATATGTATCTTGATTTAAAATATAATAACAATAATAATTATAGATTTGTCTTCAGATTCTTAAAAACAATATTTAGGGTTTCAAGCAGATAATAATTGTAAAATAGTTGCATAATTGATAATTAATAGTTATATTGTATAGGGATGTTTATAATCCCTATATTTATTTATAGCTAAAGTAAAGGGTTGCTATAATAAAAAAAATTATAATGAAGAGAATATCAAAATATAAAGGTAAAAAACTTCCAAGATATTTAAATGGGGGTGAAATAACTTCAGAAGCTGATTATAATAAAAGATTACTTCTTAAAAATAAAAGTAAAGAAGAACTTAATGAACAAAATGCTTGGATAATTAAAAGAAACAAAAAAATAAATACTGAACAAAAACTAGATAACTATTTAGGCAATCCTTTAGATAGAGCACATGTAGGTGCTACTGATTTTCTTCATCCTGAAGAAGATGAAAAAGATAATTTAAGACATTCATTAGCTGGTAGATATGTAACAGAAGCTATTGCTAATAAAACAGGTAATATACCTTTTATATCTAAAGGGTTAGGAGTATTAGGAGCTAATGTTTTAGGAGTTGCTCATGAATTATATAATTTTCCAGGAGATACAAGAGATTTGAAAACTAAACTTAGAGAATCGGGAGAAGATATGTTTAATAATTTTGCTGGTTCTATGGTAGGAGCTTCTACTTTAAATACTGCTCAAAAAAATAGAGTATCTATGGATTTAGCAAATAAAGTTTTACCTGATGGTTATGGAGAAACAGACCCTTTTAGAAAAGGGCTTACAAATAATTATGCTTTACCTAAACATGCTCAAGGTGGTAAAATAGATACTTATAAAAATCCTGGATCTACAGATATTGTAACACCTCCCCAAGAACCTTTGGATGTTTATATGACAAAACTGGGAGTTTTAAAAAGTGAACAGGAAAGAGTTAATCAAGTAAGAAATAATATTATACCTACTGCACAAACAATTGATAATAATCCAAATCCACAAACTTTTTTACGTGGAGCTCCAACAGAGGGTAACTTTTGTAATGCCTATACTGGAGAATGTTATAATAGAGCAGGATTAACTACAGCACAAGATTTTTTATTAAATGGTAGAACTGTTAAAGCAGGTTCTTCTATGCCAATGATTCCAGGAAACCTTCAACAAGAAAGTGTTTTAAATCAAGAGGGTTTTGTACAAGTTCCTTTAAGTGAAATACAACCTGGAGATAATATTAAAAAACAATATTATTCTAAGGGTTTACCTTGGCAAGGCCCTGTTAATCCAAATGCACAACCACATTGGATTTCTGGTCACAGTATGATTTATAAAGGGCCTGGTGCAAATAATACACAAGAAGTTTATAATAGTCCAGGAGATAGAAATACTTTTGAAAAAAGAACTTTTCAAAGTAAAGATTGGGTAGGAAATATAAATAATCCTAAAGAGCAAGATTCTAGGTTAATAGCCTATCGTTATGTAGGTAATATTCCAGAATTAGAAAAACAAACAGTTGAAGCTAGAAAAGCATCACTAGCTAATAGTAAACCTTTACAGTCAATAAATATTAATTATAATAATAAACCGCAAGAACTACAACTAAAAATACCTAATTTTAAGGCATTGTTTAATGAGGAAAGACAAAATATAAATAACTCAAAGATGGGTGCTAAAAAGAAGGCAGAAATGCTTTTAAGTATTGATCAAAGAGAAAAAGAACAGTTAGGAATGTATCAATCAAATGAACAACCAACTACAATTAACCAGACTAAACAATCTAATCAATATAAATATGGAGGGTATAATACATCTTCTATAAACAATAATATCATAAGTAAGAACAATAAACCATGTTGTGATGAAAAAGGAAATCTAAAGAAAAAAAGAGGATTACCATATACACAATTTGCAATAGGTGGCGAAGTAGATACAGATCCTGATGGTAGTGAAACTAAAGCAAATCCAATGCTTATACAAGCTTTTCAACAAAGTTTGGCTAATCAAAAAATTAATGAGCAAAAAGCAATTGATGCAAAAAATCAAGTAGTACCTTACTCTTGGTCTCCTTCTGGTCCATATGGTCCTGTAAAAGATGTAACATCTGCAACACCAACTTATAGAGGTATAGATGTATCTGAACGTGCTATAGAACAAAGTAAATTACGTAAAGAAGAAAAAGATAGACA
>Ga0181350_1000075_pt1 | contig 29583 bp, 45 predicted proteins | sample Su13VDMM110DCMD_FD_130105 | JGI IMG/M metagenome (GOLD analysis project Ga0181350, IMG submission 130105) | Freshwater viral communities from Lake Michigan, USA - Su13.VD.MM110.DCM.D | ecosystem: Environmental > Aquatic > Freshwater > Lake | place: USA: Michigan | collected 2013-07-16
AAAGAGCTTTTTTGCCATTATAGATTAAAGCTAAATGACGGTGCATTGTTTCCTTTAGGAAGCGTTAAAAATTGTGCTTATTCAACAATTGAAAACTTAAATTCTAAGACTTATGTGGCAGTTGCTGGAACTCCTTTAAGGGTTGGAGTTATTGAGTTATTTAACAGCGAAGATTCAATTTATTCACAGATTATAGGAAACTATATTTTATCAAAATTAACATGAAAACTTTTTGTTATACAGAATCAGCAGTTGTCGAAAATTGGACACCTGAATATCCTTCAGGCGCTTCAGGCTTTTCACTTTTAAATAATTTTGCATGGCTTTCAATTAATTCAGGAACAGGAGAAGTTGAAATTGATTTAGATAATTTGGCTATTGGGGTTTATGTGATTTTAGTTCGCTATTCAATAAGCGAAGGCGGAACAGCTCAAAGTGAATACAAGTTTGCTGTTATAGATTGCAGCCAGCAGTTTCAACAGAATACATTTACATTTTGTCAAGATTCAGGAAGCTATTCTTTCCAATTGTTGCAGCCCAACGGTGAAGTTTATTCAGACTATTCTTTGGCAGTTGCAAAAACAGGAGTTAGCGTTTCTGCTTTGGGAGTTTTGACTATTAATAGCGGTTCTATTTCAAAGCTAACAAGTAGCGTTTTTATTAATTTTAATAGTGGCTCTAGCTTTGAAGTTTTTTTTAATTCAATCCCATGTGCAAGTATTTCAACTGCTTCATTTACTGACTGTGTAAAAGATTCAACTTGCATAGTTTGGGTTAATCAGGAAGGTGGAAGGCAAAGCTATTACTTCAACCAAGTTAAAGAATTTAGAATCACGCAAACAGGAAGCAAGCAGTGGGTTAATTCTTCAAAGGAAAAAAGAAACTATACGAAAGGAATAGTTGAAGATGCAGTAATAGTAAATCAAGAATTTCTTCCTGAAGAACATTTAACAGCAATGGCAAGTTTAAAAAATTCAATCCAAGCGTGGGTTACTAATGACATTTCAAATAAAGAAAAATACAGGTCAATATATTTGGAAGAAGATAGCTGGACTGTTAAAAAATCGAACAGCAGGTTCTTTTCTGTTAGCTTTATTTTCAAATATTCAATCGCTCGATTAATTCAAAAGCAATGATAAAACTTTATATCAATGACGTTTTAATTGAAGGCTTAGAGGAAGCTATAAGGCTAACAAAGGCGGTTAATAATTTAGGGGACTTGCCTTCAAGACAGGGAGAGTATTCAAACACTATAAGAGTGCCCAAAACAAAAAACAACTGCATGGCTTTGGGCTTTAGCGAGCAGCAAACTGTGAAGCCTAACTTTCAGTTCAAAAGCCTGACGTTTGAGCTTTATGAAACAGAAGTTCTTATCAGCTTAGGTTCTGCAAGGCTATTGAATGTAATAAGCGAGTTTGAGATTGTGCTTCTTTCAGACAACAGCGATTGGACAGGAAGGATAAGCGATAAAAGCTTGCAAGATTTAGACCTTTCAGCTTTGGACTTTTCTTTGCTTCCTGCTGAAGTGGCAAGCAGGCGTTTGAATACTTCAGGCGTTTGTTTTCCTAACGTATGGTATGGTGAGTATATTGATGCAGCTAGACCTTTTGATGTTCCTGATTTTATGCCAGCTGTTTTTATTGACTATCTAGTGAATAAAATGTTTTCGGAAATTGGATATACAATTCAGAATAATCTACCAGCAGCACAAAGGGCGCTGTGGGATTCAATGCTGACTATCTATTCAAAAAAAATTTGGTTCGCAGACATGGAAGGCTTTTCTTTTCATGGCAAACTTTATGATCAGGTGGGAGTAACCCCAAACAGCCCATTGAATGCAGTTGGTGGCGATTATATAATTAAGCAGGACACAAACATTTCTTCAGTTTCAGGCTTTCCAATAACAGGCAAGTCTTGGTTTTCTTCAGGCGTTGGAGTTTCGCACCCTGCTGACCTTTATAAAAATTGGAGAATCAAATTTAGCATTGAATATACGACCCTTGCTATCGCTGGTGATATTGACGTGGTTGTTGTTATGGCACATGGTTCTTTCATTATAGGCACAGTAAATATTGCAGCAGCTGGAACAGTTTATGACTTTGATTTCACAACTGCTTTAGTGCCAACAGGCACAACAACTTCTTCAGCTTTTGCAATTGATTTGACAAATGTTTCAGGCACAGGAATAAATATCACCAACGGTGAAATATGGCTTTCAAATGAGAAGGCAGGCAAAGCGCCACAGCTTTATTCTACAAGCTTGGAATATTTTACAAACCTATCGGGAGCGCTTCCTGATATCAACCAAAGCGAATTAATAAGAACGCTATTCAATCAGTTCTCAATTATTTGCTCAACCGACACGCTTAAAAAAATAGTTACTTTCACGCAGCTTGACAGCCTTATTGAAAACATAAGCAGCGCACCTGATTGGAGCAGCAAAGTTGACTTAACCGAACCTTGTGAATTGCTGTTTGACTTTTGGGATAATTACTTTCAGCTGAATCAATTTATTTACAAAGACGACCAAAGTGATGATAGAATAGCATTCACAAATACAGGCGCTGGAAGCATAGCTTATCCAAACTTAAACCTATCAAATACAGGGGTTATTTTTGAAAGTGAATTTTCAGCAATTGCTAGGAGCTTTAATTGGAACGGAGCGCTTCAAACAAAAGAGCTGGCTCAATGCGAGTGCAGGACTTTAGGGGACTTAAATTGGAAGTTGGCGGTTTCAAATATCACAGCTTTAAATTTAGTAACTCAATTTGGGCAGTCAGCGCCTGCACAGTCAAATGAAATCTCTTTTAATGGCTTAGACTTCGCTTCATTAATTTTAAGCAACTACAAAGCACTAAAAGCAGTATTCAAAAACTCAAAAGCGCTAAAGGTTTTAATAAGGTTGTCAAGGGCAGAATATAACACCATTGACTTTTCAGTTCCTGTTTTCCTAGACTTCAAGACTGAAGACAGCGGTCACGTTCGTGGGCACTTTTATATCAATTTAATTGACCAATACGAAGTTGGGGAGAATGCCAGCTGTTTCGTAACTTTAATTCAAATCGACTAATTATTTATAAATGGAAACAAGAGTTGACACCGTAATCTTTGCGGTAAAAATTGATAATACAGAAGCAGTTAAGCAATCGGCAGACCTTGCGAAAGAAATTGACGAGCTTATAAGCAAACAGCAGGAAATGGTAGCGCAGGGTGAAAAGAATTCTGCACAGTTCGTTGAGAATGCTTCAGCACTTCGCATATTGAAGAAGGAACAAACTGACTTGAATAGAAGCATCGACAACAGTGCTAAGTCATTTATGCAAGCTTCAGGTTCTATAAACCAAATGAGAGCAAACCTTTCCAATATGACACAAGCTTATAACAAGCTGTCGAAAGAGGAAAGGGAGAACGCTGCTGTTGGTGGAAAGCTTCAGGCTCAAATGAAATCATTAAGCGATGAATTAAAAAAGAACGAAGGTGCTGTTGGAGATAATAGAAGAAGCGTTGGTGATTATGAAGGTTCAATCAAAAGAGCAGCAGGTGAAATAAAATTGTTCGGGGTTGATATTGGCGCTATTGGAAACAAGTTCAAGACTGCAAAAGATGCGTTTGGTGAAGCAGGTGACGGAGTTAAAAAAATGGGTGCAGGAATGCAAGTTGTGGCAACAGGTGCAATGCTTGGGTTAAGTATTTTAATTGGTGGGATAATTGCATTGCTGACAAAGTTTGAGCCTGTGGTGGAGAAGATTGAGTTTGCGATGAAAGGGCTGGCAGCAGCAGCTGACGTGCTTGTTGGAACTTTCATTGACATCGGCAAAGCGATAGTGGCTATGGACTTTAAAAACATTAGGTTAGACTTAGGAGAAATGACAGCTGAAATGGCAGCAGCTGCAAAGGAAGGGTATGCAATTGCTAAAGCATTTGATGCTATTGATGAAGCAACGACTGACGGAATAATTACATCGGCACAATATGAGAAAGCAGTGGCAGGACTTAACGTGCAGCTTAAAGATAGGACAAGGTCAGACCAAGAACGGTTGGAGATAGCTGCTAAAATTTCCAAGCTAGAAGAAGCAGAAGTTGAGCGAAAGTTTCAAATTGCAGATGCAACAGTGAAGGCGATAGCAAGAGAAAACGTGGCAGCAATGAAGGCAGGAACTATCAATGAAGAAATGAGAAAAAAGTTCGCTGAAGCCTATGCTGCTCGAGATATTATTCAAGCAGAATTTGAAGCCAACAGCGAGCGCAGACAAAACAGGGTTAATATGATCGTGGAACAAGCAGCCGAGAAAGAAACTAAAGCAGCCGAGAAAAGAGTTAAGGCACTTGAAGAACTTGACAAAGCAGCTGCTAAACTTCAAACAACTTATGAGAAACTTTTAGATGAATTTGATAAGCAAGCTGACGAACAGACTAAAATTTATTTTGATGCTTTAAATAAGCGAAGGGAGAAGGCAAAAGAAGCTACAGATAATTTCTATGCTGCCGAACAAACAGCGCTTGTTAATTCCTATGCACAGAATTTAATAACAACGGAACAATACAATGCAGCGCTGGAACAGTTGGAGCTTGACAAGTTAGAAAAAGAAAGGGCTAACTTGATCACAAATTTTGAAGATACAACACAGATTGACTTAGCAATTGCACAGAAAAGACTTGAAATAAAAAAGGCGAACACTGATTCGATAGTTAACTTGGATAAAGTTGAAAAGGAATCAAAGCAACAGCTAGTAAATACTGCAATGGGTTTAGTTAATGATTTAGCTTCAAGCCTGCAAGCAGGAAAGGAAGCACAGAAAGCAATCGCTTTGGCAAACGCTGGTATCAATTTAGGGACTGCAATTGGAAACTTAGTGGCTGCAACTTCAGCTCCAAGTGCCGACAATTTATTGACAGGCGGTTTAGCAGGTGCTGCAAAGTTTGGAGTGCTAGTTGCACAGGCAATTTCATCAGTTGGTTCAGCAGTTGCCACAATTAGCGCAGCAGCAGGCGGTGGCACTTTCTATACTTCAAAGCCGACTTTATTAATGGTTGGCGATAACCCTTCAGGAAGGGAAAGAGTAACTGTTGAACCTTTAGGCTCGAGAGGAACGACAGTCTTTAATAAGAACAGCGGACTTGTTAAAATGGCTGGTGGTGGCACTATGATTTCTGACGGTGGAGCAACATTCGATAAAGTTTCCAGCGCAGGCAATGCGATGTTTGACATGCAGCAAATGATTAAGTCAATGCCTGCACCAATTGTCAAAGTTGTGGATATTAATAGAGTTGAAAGAAACAGAGCAAGAATTGTAAAAGTTTCAGAACTTAACTAACATATTTCTGCATATCTTCATAAAGCTTAACGACTTTTTTGTTTCTTTCTTCTAAAGTTTCAGCGTAGAAAATAAGAGGGTCAAAGCCTTTTTTTTCTGCCAGCAGTTCACAAAGCAATCTCATAAGAATTTCACCGTTGGCTTGGTTTATGATTGAAGCCGACATGACTTCATCATAAAAATTGACTGAAAGAATTGGCTTCTCGCTCATTGCTTCCTTATTGGCTTTGGTTTATCTAAGTCAATAATTAAAGCAGTAAGTTGAAACACAAAGGCAATTGTTATGATAAATAAACCATTTGTGAACTCACCATGAATCAAGGCGTTAGTTCCTGCTGCAAAGGCAACAATTGATGCAACAGCAAAAACTTTACTTTCAGCACCATTGCTTGTTAATTCCTTTGATGAAGAATCAGATTGAGCCTTCAAGTTAAGGCTTGCAAATAGCAGTAAAATAATAATTGTCGGTTTCATTTTTGGTTGCAATAATCAGAAACTAGTTTAATAATAACCTTGTTCATTTGCGTGTCCTTCATTCTGCACTTTTCTTTAAATTTAGTGTGCAGCGTTGTTGGAGCTTCGCATTTTATAGTTGAAAACTCTTTGTATTTTTTTTCCTTTGCCATACTTAAAGTACTTTTAACAAATGTATTAAAAAAACCTTTATAGATTTGTTACTGAATTATCAACAATGAAAGCACAACTTTTAATTAAAGGACATATTGGTAAACCTGAAATGGATTTTTTTAGTCTGTTTGAGGATGAACCACTTGAAGCTTTTACGGAGGTTGACATGGCTGTTTTTTTGGCTGCAAATAAGAACGCTACAGAGCTAGAGATAACAATTGAAAGCGGTGGCGGTTTTGTTGAGGAAGGCTTTAATATTTATAACATGTTGCTTGATTCAGGCAAGCAGGTTACCACTATCGCAAAGCAAGCCGACAGCATTGCTTCAGTTATTTTTTTAGCTGGAAGCATAAGAAAAGTATACGCTTCAGCAGAGCCTGTTATTCACTTTCCTTTCATTGAGAATTTATTTGTTGAAAGGGCTACAAGCGAAGAACTAGACCAAATCAATAAGGCAATTAAGCAGCTGGAATCACAGATAGTAAATGTCTATGTAAATCGCACAGGTGCAGAGGCTTCTTATTTGGAGGCTATCATGCAAAAAAACGCACCAATAACAGCGCAGCAATTTAAAGCGTTAGGCTTTGCCACTGAAATAATTGAAACAAGTGAAAAGGTGATGCACCTTCCAGCGCTTGCTTATATCAAAGCACTTAATTTAAACAATAATAAAAATACCATGAAAACTGAAGACGTTAAAAGTTGGTTTGCAAAAATAGAAAACATGATTGCAGCCATTGGAAAGAAAGTTAAAAACTTAAACGTTCCATTGAAAGACGGAACAATTGCTTTTATATCCACAGAGCAGGAAGAAGCAGCTGTGGGCGATGCTGTATTTAGCGATGAAGCTATGACAGTGCCAGCAGCAGACGGAAGTTATGAAACTGAATCAGGACAAATAATTGAAGTTGCAGGCGGTGTTATTTTGTCAATATTGCCAGCTGTTATGACTGAAGATTTGGAAGCTTTGAAAACTGAAAACGCTAATTTGAAAGCTGAACTAGATGCTTTGAAAAGCTCAACAGCTGAAGCAGAAAATAAGGTTGTAGAACTCACCGCAACAGTTGAAAACTTTAACAAAGCAAAAGCCAGCAGCGATAAAAAATTCACTGACATCAAAAAAGAACTTGAAGACTTTAAGGCTTTAGTTTTGGATTCAAGCGATAATCGTCAAGTTGTTGTTTCAAAAGCTGCAGAAGGCTTGGCAGAAAGAAGAAAGTTGAGAAGTTTATTACCTTCATAAATAACAAAGCATGGCAAAGTTAAAAGAAGGGGTTGAGCTTCAACCCTATGGTGAAAGAAGTCAAGTGTTTGCTGGAGAAATAGCCAACAGCACAGCGCAGTTTTTTTTAGAATCAGGCAAAGCTCAACCTGAAGACTTTGAAGTGCTTCCTTCAGAAGAAGCAGCTCCAAAAGTAAAAGCAGCTCCAAAAAGTAAAAAATAAATAAATTTATAATCATGAAAAAATCAATTTCCTCAATCCTTGTCACATTGCTAAGTGCGGTGATGCTTGGTAATTTGTTCGCTTCTTTCACAGGAGTTGACCCTAATGTTGCCACAGGCTTTGCTTTTGCTGGCTCGGTAGTTTTATCGCTTGCCTTTCCTTTATTTGCAGGTGCAGCTTTTAACGTGGTTTATTCTCCTATTCTTTTCACAGGTGAATTCTATGAAGAAATCTTTAATGAGATTTTATTCATGAACAAAACAATTGAGAAGGGCTTAGTTCGAATCATTGACAACGTAAATACTCAAATGGTTTTAACTGAATCAAACATCAGCAGAAGCACACAAGCTTATAAGCCAAGCCCAGCGAGTGGCGATGCTTTAGGTCAATTAACTTTTGCAGATAAAATTTTATTGCCTTATCAGTTTATGATTTATGATGAATTTACGCCTAACAGTGTTATTTATTCACGCATGGGTAAAAGCAGATCAGCTGATACTTTTTTTCCTAAAGTTACTGATGAATATCAAAAACAAATTTTAGCAAGATATGGAGCAGCTGAAGCGGAGTTAATGGAGAGTAGGTTTTGGAATGCAGCAACAGCAGCCACTAAAGTAACAGTTGCAGCTTTAACCGCTGGAACAGGACAGAACGCAGTTGGAGCAGCAGAGCAAACTTATGTTGCAGCAGCACCGACTGACTTTATTGATGGAATTTTCACTAAGTTAATTTTATCTTATTCAGTAACTAAGCGTAGAATTAAAGTTGCAGGAACAGCGATTACCGCTTCCAATATTGCAACAGAATACGCTAAAGTTTACGCTGCTATTTTACCAAAATTATTGCAACCTAACTATGCTGCATCAGTTGGAATGTTTGTTCCACATTCGCACCTTCAGTTAATTAATACTTATAACACTAACGCAACTTATAGGGATTTATTCCAAGTTTCAAACGGTGAATATTATTACAATAACGTGAAGATTAACTTTGTTCCTTTAGCTGAAAACTGCATCATAGCAGGTAACGGAATGGATTTAGTTTGGGGATGCGATGTGACCACGCCTGATGCAATGGTTAAGATAGACTTCTTATCTGCCAACAGCGAAGATATGTTTATCAAAGCGCCATATACTCAACAAGCTGCTTTTGTTCAGGCACAGCAATTTGTTGTTTATTGCGGTTAAGATTTATAAAATAAGTGGGGTGCAGGAATGCATCCCACATTAAAAAAATAAGGAGAAAAATTTATGACATATCCAAGTTGCGTAACCCTTGCAAACTTAGCAGCTTCATGCGATGCTATTAAAAAAGTAGGTGGTGTAAAATCACGTTTCTATATTGGACAAAAGCCTGACATCGCTTCTTTAACTTTTGGAACTAATGGTGAAGTAACAGCAATGACTTTATCAGCAGGAAAGAAGCTAGGAAAGTATGACGGAATGCAGTTCAAGAACACTGCAAGCTTTGAAACTTTGCCAAATGAAAACAGGAACATGTTTAACCAAACTTTCGCTGGAGTTTTATTTTACAAAACACAGGCAGAACTTGAAGCAATTGAAAAGCTTTTAATTTCTGACAGATTGTTTGCTATCATTGAAACTGAAGCTGGACAAATGAAAGTTTACGGTATTGATAAAAACCCTTTCTATGCTGCCGACTTAGGTGATAGCAGAGGGTTAAATATTTCAGCAGGCGCAGGTGGCGAAGGCACTGTGCTTGCAGATTCAACAGGCATTACAGTTACCATGATTGGAGAAATGTATAACCCTGTGAAGCTTTACAAGCCAGCCACAGCGCTTGCTACTGTTATAGCTGAATTAGATGCATTAAGCGCTTAAAATTATGACATATCCTAGTTGCATTGAATTGTCAAGCATCGAAGCAAGTTGTGCCTCTCACAAAAAAGTGGGTGGTGCAACTTCCTTTTTTTATATTGGCAGCAAAAAATTATTTTACGACAACAGCGTTGGTTCATTGTTTCCAAACTTAGAGTATTCAACTGAAGGCTGGAAGTTAAACTATGACATGACGATTGAAACAGGTTTAAGCCTTGCAAAGTTCGAAGGGGTTATTTTAAAAAATACAGGTGGCTTTGAAACTGTAGCTGGCGAAAATGTAAATTCATTCACGCATTCAATCACTTGCATTCTGTATTATAAAAGCGCACTTGAATTGAAGCGAATTAACGACTTGCTGGATGCTGAAGACCTTATCGTTTTTCTTCCAACAAACGCAGCTGATGTGAAAATTTATGGAATTGAAAAAGGTCAGATTTATTCACCTAATGGAGTTAATAAAATAACTTCTAAGTTAGGTCTTAAAGCATCAACAGGAGCAGGTGCAGACATTGTAGAGTTGCAAGGAGAAATTGGAGTTGCAGTAACTTTGACTGCTGTCAATATCCTAACGCTTCCTGCATTGCTTTACTATGTCTATGAAGTTGACGGTGGAACAGAACTTGACGGTTATCCAAACTTGGTAGACGTGCTAGATATTCTTTCAGCTAACAACGTTTAATTAATGCTTGGCAAGTTTGCAGAAACAAGCGTTGAGTGGATCATAAATGAAAACAAAAAAATCTTCAATATTGACGTTTGCAGGACTTGCAAAAGTCAGCATTTTGAAGGTTATGCTCGGTTAAAAAATTATTATAAAAATATTGAAAACATGGCAAAGCAAACCAAGACTGAAGAAGTAAAAAAAGATGCTGGCTTAAAATTAAAAAGCGAGTTCATAGGAAGCGTTCACTGCAATGGCAAAGATTCAATTTTGCTAAGTGAAGTGAACCCTGAAGAAGCTAACAAAATATTCACTGCTGAAGAAATAAACCAATACTTTGAGCAAGCTATTTGAAATTATAAACAGGATAGCTCGCATAAGGGAGAATAAGTCAAACAAGGCTTACGATAACTCTTTTATGGGAGAGCTTTTAAAGGCTGTTATGAATTCAGGAACAGCTAGAATCTGTATTGACAGAAAAGCATCTTACATTTATGGTGAAGGCTTCATGTTGCAAGCAACAGCGGATAAGGAAGCTAACGGAAAGCAAGACTTCAACAAACTGCTTGCTGTTGCTGCTCCAAACTTAGCACTATTCAAAGGAGTTTGTTTTAAGATAATGGTTGACAATAAAGGACTTCCATATAGAATCTATTCGCTGCCTGTTGATAAAGTAAAAAAGACTTCAGACGGTGATTTTATTTATAACCATACTTTAAATACTGACAACTACCTTCAAATTTATGATAAAAAATTTGAAGCATATAACCCAAAGGCAACGCCACAGGAAAGAATAGTTAAACTTCAAAATGAATTGAAGGCAAACAAAGGTACTCAAATTGGAACGCTTTATTACGCATACAATGAAGGCATCGGTCAAGATTATTACCCAATACCACCAGCTTATTCAGGCTTAGAAGATATTTTGTCAGATTCAGAGCTTTCGGGCTATGAATTGGAGAACCTTGAAAACGGTTTTTTACCTTCAGCAATTTTGACAATAATAGGAAAGCTTGACAATACAATAAAAGATGCGGTAACAGGCAAGACAGAAGCCGATGTCATGAAGGATAAACTTCGTGGCTTCACTGCAAAAAAAGGTGGTAGAGCGAAGCTTATGGTTATGGCTGCTGAAACGAAAGAGCAAGTTCCAACGCTTCAGCAATTAGACGTTGCACAAATCTTGACAGGCTTGGAAAAAATAACTGACAGAATAGGAAGAAAAGTTTGCAGGCTGTTTGAAATTCCACCTGTGCTTGCAGGCTTTGAAGATGCGAGCATATTGGGTTCAAACCAAACATTCAAGAACGCACTTGTTTCGCTTCAGCATTCAGTTATAAAAGACCAACAAATTGTGATAAATGCTTTGAGTGCAATTTATCCCGATATTAATTTTTCAATAAAGCAGTTGAAGCTTATTGATTATATTCCTGACCAAGTTTTATCAAAATTAACTGATGATGAACTTAGGGCTTTAGGTGGATATGAACCGCTTCCAAAAGCTGACGTTGGAACAGGAATATCTCTCGCTCAAATTATTGGTGTGGGTGGCACACAAAGCCTTCAGGCTATAGTCACTGACGTTAATATGTCGCAGGAACAGAAAGTTCAGGTTTTGATGATTCTATTCAACATAACTTATGAAAATTCTTATTCAATGATTTACGGAGTTAAACCACCAACAGCATAATGAATTTAGTATTTAAAAAAAGTGACCTTTCAATTGTTCCACGCTGGACTGATAATATAAAAGATGAGTGGATAAACCCATTTATAGAGCAAAGCTGTGAGTTATATTTTTATGACACCGTTTCTCAAACTTTATATGATGCTATCGCTTCAGCAGTGAAGACTATTTTAGCAGGAACGCAGGGTGCTGAATGGAATGTGGCTACAAATTATTCAAACAATGCAATTGTGGTTTACAATTCTGTTTATTATAAGGCAAACGGTGCAATTGCTTCAGGTCAGGCAGCTCCAGCAGTCAACGCTTCATGGGTTGCAAATGAATTGCTAACTTTTTGGGGACAGTTTATGAAACCTTATCTTGTTTATGCCTGCTATAAATCTTTTTTATTGTGGCATGGTAAGCACATAGCGCAGGGTGGAGTTAGAAAGCACGTTGATAATACTTCGTTTGAAGTTTCGACTGATGAACTTTCTTTTTTAATGTCGGATTTGAGGTTGACAATTAACACAAAGCAGACAAAAATGATGAATAAGCTGGCTTCAGTAAATTATACTTTTGACAATATAGTTTATCAATCGAATGAGAATGTTGGCAGCGTGAATCAAGGGATAATAATTTTTGACGTATGACATTTGACCAAATAGTTGAGCTTATTAAAAATATTTCTGAAGACGTTAATTCTTCAGGCTCTTTCTTTCATGGAAGAACTTATGATACCACTTTGGAGTTTGGAAATGTTTACCCACAAGTTCATTTATATCCATTCACGCAAGCTTTGGAAGCAAACCAAAACATTGTTAGAAGTGATCTATTGATTGGATTTTGGAAAGAAGACGGACACGAAAAAACAATGATAGAAAGGCAAGAAATAATCTCGGATATGTTCACGCTTTCAATTCAATTTGAAGCAGCATTAAGGGCAACAGTTGGCATTCAAATTATATCATTAAGGCGAGAGCCACAATATCTTTCACAAATGGGAGTTGTTAGTGGGTGCGCTATGCAGGTAGTTATAAACAGCTCGGTTGGCTGTTAAAGTACTTTTGATTTTCAATAGTTGAGAAACGTATTAAATTTGACTACTATTTTATAAAATAATAATTTTAAGTCATGGAAAACAATCAGTTAGATATATTGCAAGGCGGTCATGTTGTTGGCAAGTTCTTTAAATCAGGCAAGGCAATAACAGCAGGCGATTATAAGATAGCAGTGCTTCAAGAGGATGCTGTGGTTACATCTTTCACTGATGAAGATGATATTGACCAAATAGCGCTGTGGAATATTTCAGGGGAAACTTTGAAAGCTGGGACAATATTATTTGCACATAATTCTAAAGGAATAAAAAGCTTGACAGTTAGTTCAGGTTCAGGTTTCGCTTTAGGAAATATGGACTAATTGTATGAAGGCTTACGGATATGGATATGGGCTACCATTTATAAAAAGATTTGGTGGAGGTGGTGGTGGTTTTGACCCCGATGCAGAAGCCTTTTTTAATGCAGCAGGAAGTTTATCCCCATTAGAAAAAACAGCTTACAATACGTTTGTTATAAATGCAAAAGCAAAAGGATATTACAGTAAATTAAAAGCCTTATATCCTATGCTTGGGGCTTCTGCAAACACTTGTAAATTCAACTCAATAGACCCAAGAAATAGCAATGGAGCGCACAGATTAGAGTTCTTAGGTGGTTGGAATTTTAGTGCAAATGGCATACAAGGAAATGGAGTAAACGGAACTGCTAATACTCATTTTAATCCTAACGCACACTTAGACCCTGCTAGCTTACACTTCATGTTTTATTCAAGGACTTTGGATAGCAATGTGTATTTTGATATTTGCGCTGCTTCTCTGTTTTTTATTGGAAATTTTGGGGGCACTTTTTATATTGACTTTGAACAAGGTGGTGGTTATGGTGCTTTAGCATTAACAAATAGTCAAGGCTTTCATTTAGGAAGTAGAATCAATGCAACCAATGTTAATGGATATAAAAACGCCGCAAAAGTTATAAACAATTTTCCGCAAGGTTCAATAACTCCAAGCTCAAATGTTTATTTAGGTTCAAGAGGTGGCAGTAGTTTTTTTAGTGATAGAGAATATTCTGGCTTCTCAATAGGTGAAGGATTCACCGATACCGATGCAGCTAATTATTATACCGATTTTCAAGCGATGCAAACAACTTTAGGAAGAAACGTATAAAATGAAAGTAGCAAAATTAACTGAAAAGGAAAAAGATTTTTTGATAGGTCAGGAAGTTGAAAGCGGAGTTAAGTTTAACCCTATACAAGATTCAAATAATATTTGGATAATTTCTTTAGAAGAAGTTGAGCAAACAAATAGTGAGTGGGTAAAAGAATTACCTTTAATAGATTATAAACCAAAAAAATTAGTGATATAGTGAAAGAAAAGTATTTTATAATATTTGTCAGTGGGTTAATTTCTTACTTATCCCCAATACTTACTAGCTTATTATTTGTCGGAGCTTTAGTTATGTTCGATTGGATCACAGGAATGATAAAAGCGCACAAACTAGGAACTTTGAATAGCAGGCAAATGATAAAAAAATTTTACACAGGCTCTAGCTATTTGATAGCCATTGCAACTGTTAGGTTATGTGAGGTTTATTTTGGGGATTCAGTGCCATTAGTAAAGCCCTTGATTGCAATAATTGCTCTAAGCGAGCTGCAATCTATGCGAGAAAATATTCAGGCTATTACAGGAGTTGATTTGCTTAAAAATCTGTTTGCAGTATTGCAAAGGAAAGCAGAATAAAATTTTAATATGAGAATGATAAGTAAGCACATATCGGCTGACGAAGCCACCAAGTCAATTACTGCAATCAGGTTAAAAATTGACAACTCTCCAAGTGAAGAAATATTGAAGAACATGGAAGCTGTTGCCAACAATTGCTTTGAGCCACTTCGTGAATGGTATGGCAAGCCAATAAAAGTAAATTCATTCTATCGCTGTAAGGAATTGAACAAAGCAGTTGGTGGAAGCGCAACGAGCGACCACATGATTGGTGCTTCAATTGACATGGATGCTGGAAGCAGAGAAGAAAATAAAAAGTTGTTTGATTGGTGCAAAGCAAACTTAAAATTCAAGCAGCTTATCAATGAGTATGACTATTCATGGGTTCACATTTCTTTCCTAGAAGGCAGGAACAATAACCAAGTCTTAATAATCAAATGAAAGCAGGCGAGCTAAAGCCTTTAACGAATGAACAGAAGGCAGGAATCAAACAGCATGATTTGGAGCGCTTAAAACTTGTTAAAATAATTGAAGAAAAGTATTCAAAATATCCTTATCCCAAACGCAAAAAATGATTTATATTTTAGTAGCTTTTATAGGGGTTTCAAATGCAATAAGCGAGTTGTCAAATCATGGCAAACTTAACCATTGGGGAAAGTGGTGGACAGTGGAAGCTTGGAACAATAAAAATACATGGAAGCCAAAAGGTTGGTGGAGAATTTATCCACTTATTATTTTTACTGATGCTTTCCACTTCTTTAAAACTTTGTGGGTTCTTTCAATGTGCTTATCGGTTTATATTGGTGGCATGGATTGGTGGCTTGCTTTTATTATTTATTCCTGCTGGTTTCAAGTTGCTTATTCTCTCATTCCTTATTTACGTTTCAAATGAAATATTTACTTGAAATTATTGTGGTTATTATATTTGTTTTAATCTGCTACTTTTGTTTTAAAGTTTCAAAGGACTATAAGCATACAAACCACAAAATGGATAGTTTGGAGAATGAATTTATAATGCAGCAAAAAAAATTTGATTCGCTTGGAAGTTCTGAAACTTTGATAATTGAAAAGCAAAAAACAATTAACAACTATTATTCAAATGAAGCTATTAAAATTATTCACCTTCCTGATTCTGACAACTTCTTATTGCTTCAGTCAAACCTTGACCGATTCAGCTATTTACATAACGCACAAGCAAGCAAAGACAGTCAACCTTATAGCAAATGAACTTGATAAGTATATAGCGCTTGACAGCGCTTGTAAAGACTTAATAAAAGTGAAGGAACAGAAGATTCAAACGCTGTTAATTATTCAAGGAATAAAGGGAGAGCAGCTTGGTGAATTAAGGTTGCAAAACCAAGCCTATAAACTCCAAGCTTCAAGGCTTAAAAAGCGGTTAGTTATAGTTCAAATATTGGCAGTTTCTGCTTCAGCTGTTGCCTTGCTGGCAATCTTCTAAAAAAATATTTTATTCTTCTTAAATTTGGCTTTCTAATAAAGTCAAGGCTTCCAAGCGTCTTATATTTACTTTCAGCTAGTAGTAAAATTTTATTGATAATCATTTGCTTATTAACTTTTCATGTATATATTTGCTCAATAATTAATAAAAAACAACATGATGCAGCGCCTTGTTTCTTTAATTGATAGCTTGCCTTTTGGCATGGCTTTAACTCTATTGATAGCGGTTTTCGCTTTCTCATTTATTGGAATCATGGCGCTGTTTATTATGATAGCAGACGAATAAAAAAAGCCTCCATTCCTGAAGGCTTTTAACCAATAAACAAATGACAAATATAAAAAACAAAACAAATGTAATGGAAGGCTCGGAGCTTTCAATTACAACCGACAGCTTCATTCAGAAACTGTCAGAAAATCAACAGCTAACTTTTCAGCTTATGAAACGAATTGTTGAAAAGGAAAGGCAGCAGGTAAAATTTCTTTTAGATATTTCTGAAGGGATAAATACTCAAAAGTTAGAGCTGACATTTGGAAGCGCAAAGCTTCTCAATGATTATGGCTTTTATTCTGAAGCGCTTGAATTAATTAAGCTAGTTGAACAAACCATTTTAGAAGTAACTCCTTACTTTGCAGTATGGTTTTATAAAGCTCTTTCTGAAATAGAATTTTTATCAAAAGGCTATGAAGCCAGCGCACAAAAAAAACAAAATAGAATTTATTTGGAAACGCACAATACTTCCAAAGATGAAAAGTTGATTTTTGCAACTTGGTGCATTGCAGGAAATGAGAATGACATTAACCCTTTATGGCATGAATCAGTTTTTAGATATTCCAGCTTGGAAGCTTTTGTGCTTTCAAAATATGGCAGCCTATTTATTCATGACGAATGTGACCAAAATGGCGATCACATTCAAAAGGAAATTGAACTAACAGAAACTGAACTTGCAAGCTTCCTGCAAGAAAATCAAGAAAGGTATATCAAAGAATATATTGAAGAAGGAAACGAGTTAATAAACTTATAAATCAAAAAACAAAATGACAAAAACAACAACAGCGGTTCAGACCGCACAGCCACAAAGCGCAAAGCTTTTTTTTCAAGCACCTGCTGTCAAAGCAAAGTTTGAGGAACTATTAGGAAAGCGTTCATCCGCTTTTATTACTTCGGTCTTGCAAATAGTAAGTCAGAATACCATGCTGGCAAACGCAGACCCTGCATCAATTTTCAACGCTGCTGCAACTGCTGCAACGCTTGACTTGCCACTTAATAACAACTTAGGCTTTGCTTACATTGTTCCTTATAATGCAAGACAGCAGGACGGAAGCTTCAAGCAGCTTGCACAGTTTCAGCTAGGTTATAAGGGCTTTATTCAACTAGCTCAAAGGTCAGGTCAATTCACTAAGCTTTCAGCAGCACCAATTTTTGAAGGGCAAATACTGACTGCAAACCCATTGACAGGTTTTGAGTTTGACTTTACTATTCCAGCAAGCGGTCAACCAATAGGCTACGCTGCCTATTTTAAGCTGACTAATGGCTTTGATTCAACTTTGTATATGTCTGCTTCAGAAATAAAAAGTCATGGCTTAAAATACAGCAAAACATTTGCAAAAGGAGTTTGGCAAACTGACTTTGACGGAATGGCAAAAAAGACCGTTCTGAAATTATTGCTTTCAAGATATGCACCGCTTTCAATTGAGATGCAAACAGCAATTGTTACAGACCAAGCAGTTATAAACGATGCAGAGGCAAGCTCGGTAACTTATATTGATAATGAACCTGAAGCAGAAGTTGACAAGCTTGCAGAGCGCTTACTTTTAATGATAGAAGATGCAAGCTCGGTGGATGAGCTTATGAATTTGGAAGCTGAAGTCAAGGCTTTAAACAATGAAGAAGTAAGCGCTGCTTATTCACAGAAAGGAGCACAATTTTAATGGAAGCTAAAGATATTTTATTCAGATGCTCGGGGCTTGGACTAATAATGTCCGAGCCTCAAAGCAAAGCGGACAAAGATGCTGGCAATTTAGGTGAAACAGTTAAAACGCATTTAGTTGACATTTATGTTTCCAATATGTATAACCGCTTCACTGAAATTAATTCCAGCATATTAAGCAAAGGAAATGAAGTTGAAGAAGATGCTATAACCACAGTCAGCAGGAAGCTTAAAAAAGTTTTCAAAAAGAACGAAAAGCACTTGTCGAATTCCTATATAAAAGGAACGCCCGATTTATTTGAAGGAGAATCAATTGAGAAAGCTGACGTGATCAGGGACACTAAAAGTTCATGGAACGCTTTCACTTTCTTCAGGGCAAAAAATAAAGCTTTGATAAAAAACTATTATTGGCAAGGTCAAGGATATATGGAATTGACAGGTGCTAAGACTTGCTTCTTTGATTATTGCCTTATTAATACTCCTTATCATATTGTTGAAGGTGAGTTAAGGCGAGAAAGCTACAACCATGCTGAAGGCAACACCCCTTCATGGGTAGAGCTTCAAATAATAGCTAACCACGTTTATGATTTAAAGACCTTTGATGAATACAGCCAGCGCAGAGGGATATTCGACATTGACGATAATTGCAGATATATAAGGGCAGGCTTCGTTGAAATTCCTTTAGCTGATAGGCACTTTTCAATTGAGATAAAATATGATGCTGAAGCAATTGAGAAGCTTTATAAAAGAATTGAAAAGTGCAAAGAATATTTAGAAACTAATTTTTAAAATCAACCACCATGACAAAAACAAATTTAATCAAAGAACTAGCACTTGAACATTCCATGACTAAAGACCAAGTTGAATTAATAGTGGAAAGCCTGCTAAGAAAAATAACCAAAGCAGCAGTGAAGAAACAGGACACGCACATTCGTGGCTTTGGCTCATTCCTTTCAATAAAAAAGAAAGCTAAAATCGGGCAGGACATAAGAAGAAAAGAGCCGATTCAAATTCCAGCTCACTATTCCATTAAGTTCAAAGTTTCAAAGTCATTAATTCACAGAATAAATAAACCATGCGATGAAACTAATTATTAAACCAATAGTTGAAAAGTGGCTTATTAAAGAGCCAGCTTTAAGGGATAGCGATGAAAAGCTTTGTGCTGCTATTTGGAGAAATGAAATCGAAAGGCAAGCAGCTCCCACTTTGTTTCCTGACTTCCTTGCTTACTATGCTGCTGGAAAGCTTACAAGTGCTGAAAGCATCAGAAGGACAAGGCAGAAGCTCCAAGAGGAACAGCCAGCGCTTCGTGGCGCTAAATATGAAGCAAGGCAAGCAGCGCAGTATAAAGCCAAACAGGAGTTAGGATATTGAATAAAGGGGAGCTTAATTGCTCCCTTTTTGGTTTTTATGGGCTTGACTTTCAAACGCTTGTGTCTTTCTTTTGATTTATGTATATATAATTCAAAACTAATCATATCTTTGTCCCCATGAACGAAGAAAAAAAAACTTTGGAGCTTTCTTTCACTTGCTTAGAAGCAGGAAGAGCAGCAGAAACTTTAAGAGATATTGAAAATACATTTTACCATTATGATTGCGAAATGGAACGCAAATTTCCAAACGTATGGAGCTTTATTTTCTTTGGCAATAATCAGGAAGAAATGCAGGAAGAACTTACAGCTTGCTTGACTGAACTATTCGCTCAACAAGGGCTTTCAGAATTTGAAATAATTAATAACTAAAAACCAATAAACAGCCACAGACGGCACTCAAAAAACATGGAAAACTTTAATTTAGCAACATTCGAACTATTAGAAGCCACAGGTCTTAATTGGACAGTGAAAAAAGAGCCTTTATTTGCAGCAGACAACAAAGCCACAGAGAGCTTTGGAATGTTCCGCAACGACACAGGTAAATGGTTAGGCACAGTAGGAAACCGCTACGCTCCAATGCAGAACTACGAGCTGGCTGAAACCATTGTTCAGGCAACCGATCAATTGGAACTTAAAACTCAAAGAGGCGGTCAGCTTGCAGGTGGAAGCAAGGTTTATCTTCAGGCTGAACTTCCTGATTCATTCATTGGAAACAGCAACGTGAAACGCTGGATAACAGGTTTGAATTCTCATGACGGCAGTTCTTCGATAGGCTTTGGAAGCAGCAGCACAGTAATAATATGTCAAAACACTTTTTACAAGGCTTATAAAGACCTTTCTAAATTCAGACATACCCAAAGTGCACAGGAAAGAATAAAGGCAGCAGTAGCCGATTTACGCAAGGCATTACAGCTGGACAACGACTTAATGGATAACTTTAAGCGCATGGCTGATATTCAATTGAAAGATGAAATGATTGAGGCAGTTATTAGAAAGATATTCAAAGTTGACCCCAATGCCAGCAGCGAAAAAGTTTCGACACGCAAATTCAATATTGTCAACCAATTTGCAGGAAGCTTGCAGACTGAAATTGGCTTAGAAGGAAACACTTTATGGGGTTTATTCAATGGAATTACAAGATTCACAAACCACGTTGCAGCGCCACAGGAAGCTGAAAAGAAAGCCGACTTTTTAATGACAGGATCGGGCTTTGCAATGGCGAGCGCAGGCTATGACGAAATCATGAAGTGGGTTGAAGCAAATGAAGTTCAATATCAATTTATAGGCAAATAATTTTTAACAGCGCAGGAGAGGTTTAAAAGCCTTTCCTGCATTAATTAACTAAGAAATGAAGAAGCAAATAAAATTATTTAACCAGCTTTCAAAGCGCTATGATTTGAGCGACTTTTATGTCATAAGGTTAAGCGAATCACAGGTGGCTTTGCAAGGCTATTGCACAGCAAAGAACTTAAAGCTGCTTTCAGATAACATGACCACTATGAGCTTTGATGCTAACAATTTTTTACAAGGCGCTTGCTGCTTTGGAAGCTTACATATTATTATTACTTTAACACCCAAAAATTAAGCCATGACCATATCAAAATACAAGGAGCATACTGACAAGGAAATTGACTACATTTTAGCGCAGGCTCAAAACCCAAATTTTCAGTCTTTGAATAGGGAACTTTTAGAAGGCATTTTTGAAACTCACAGGATCATGGCTGTTTTAGATTCCAGCATTCGAGCCAATGAAAAACTAGCTGAAGAATATAAAGCCAAAACGCAAACTGAAGTTGATGAAAGCGCTGGCATATTTTCACCAATGCTTCGCAAAGAACCTGAAGCGCCACAAATGTTTTACGGCAGCGAAGCATCAAGGATATTCCATGCAGGAGAAGAAAGGAGCAGCGATGCAGAATAGCAGAAGTTTTGAACCGCTTCATGGTTACAAGCGCTGTAACTTCGACTTTGAGCTTTATGGCAGAATCATAAAGGCAAGGAATGAAAAGCCAGCGCAGCAGCATGAAAAGCAGCCACAGGAGCATTTATCAATATCAAATACAGTTACCAATGAAACCAAAAGATAAAAGGGGTGGAAAGCGAGCAGGCGCTGGAAGAAAGAAAGGCGAGCCGACAACAGTCTTTCAAGTTAGAATAAAAGAAAAACACCTTGATAATTTGCAGGTTATTGTTAAGCGCTTCCTGAATGAACAAAAAATCAGGGATAAGTATTTGACACCTGAAAAAAAGGCTTAATTTTGAATTCAAATAAACATAAATGCAGTATGTTATTTATTAATAAAATATTCAAAGCTTTGCCTGATGGACTGCATTTCCTGAGGGCAAAGCTTTTTTTTATTCATGGCAGAAGATAAAAAAGTGGTATTAATTTATACCGATTGGATTGAGAATTTTGAAAGCTTAGAAGATGCAGAAGCTGGAAGATTAGTCAAGCATTTATTTAGATATGTAAATGACTTGAATCCTGAAGCACCCGACAGAATTACAGAACTTTCTTTCATTCCATTAAGGCAGCAGCTCAAAAGAGATTTAGAAAAGTGGGAGCAAACTTTAATTGGAAGAAGCAACGCAGGCAAGGCTTCAGCAGAAGCTCGAAAGAAAAAAGGAACAAAAGCAACAGATGTTCATTTTGTTGAAAATATTTCAACAGAAGCCAACAAAGCTGAACAAGGCTTAACAAATTCAACTGTTACAGTAAAAGATACAGTAAAGGTTAATGATATATTATTATTTAACAATAATAATAATGAGAAGCACCCACTTCAAATTTTAATTGAAAGCAAGTTTTCAAATGTTGCAAGCTTAAAAAATCAACTCACAGCTGAAGAAGCTTTTAAAATTGAAAATAAATTTTCAAAAGAAATAATTAAGCAAGTGCTGGAAGGCATGGAGAATAAAAAAGACTTGACTAAAAAATACGTTTCAGTTTATTTAACTTTGAATAAGTGGTGCGAAAATCAAAAGCCAGCGCTTCCAGCAGCGAATGAAAATCAAAGCAGAATTGAAAGACTAAAAAACCTTTAAAAAAATGAGCAAAGAATTACAAAAAACAGAAAACAGCCATTTAGGCGATTTAAGCCATTCAAAAGCTATAAATATATATGTGGCAGCATTGAGTGGAATCAGCGCAACAGAAGCGACAGAAACAGCCCTGTTTGACTATTTAAGGAACAAAGTTAAGCTTTCATTCTTTGAAGCAGGTCAGGACAAGAATTTAGATTCTGAAACTTTGAATCAGCTGACAAGCATTTTAACCGCTGATATTAAGCGAGATTTTAAAGTTGCAAAGCTAAATGAAATCGGTGAAGCTTTCAGGCTTGGAGTTAGGAAAACTTACGGTGATTATTTTGGGCTGTCAGTGATCACTTTCAATGAATGGATAAGGGGCTATTTAAAATCAGAAGAAAGGAAGTTTGCCCTTCAGGCTTTAAATAAACCAAAGCCAGCAGTTGAAAGCCATGAAGAAAAAGCCAAACAGATTTTTGACAACATGCTTCCTGAAATGCTGGCAGAATATAAAAGGACAGGAAAGTGCTTGAACTTTGGAAATGTGCGGTATAATTATTTGGTTGAAAAGGGACTTATTACTGCTGACCATTGGCTTAATTATAGAGGCAATGCTGAAGCCATGCTCCACAACCAATTAGAAGAAGAAAAGGAACAGAAGTGGGCAAACATTAACGAAGTCAAGCGAATTAAGATAGAGCTTGAAAATATGGAGCAAGGCGAAGACCACCCAAGATTGAAACAGGAATCTTGCAACTATGCAGTTCTATTTTGGTGCGCTGCTGAAGCAAAAAAGTTTAATAATAATAACGGAGAAATTAAAAACCAATAACCAAAAACATGAGCAAAATTAAATTTAGAGAAATCAGGCTTTCCAAATCCAACAAAGAAAGACTTGAAACCATTAATGAGATTATTAATGAATATCAGGAAGACGGCTACAAATTAACTTTAAGGCAGCTGTATTATCAATTGGTTAGTAGGGATATTATACCTAACAAGCTGGCTGAATATTCAAAGCTTTCAACTTTATTAAAAGAGGGCAGAATGGGTGGCATAGTTGATTGGGATGCAATTGAAGACAGGTTAAGAAAACCGAGCAAGCCTTCAAGTTGGGACAGCCCTTCAGATGCGATTGATTCATTGATAAGCCAATATAAGCTCCCGAGAATGAAAGGGCAGCACACTTACATTGAAGTGTGGGTTGAAAAGGATGCTTTGTCAGGAGTTTTAAAAAGAGTGACAGAAAAGTTCCACATTCCAATTGTGGTGAATAGAGGCTACAGTTCTGCTTCAGCAATGTTTGAAGCTTATAATAGATTTAAATATGGCATCAGCGATATTTTAAAAGAAGAAGACCAAGACGGAGCAGCAGTTGTTATTTTTTATTTAGGGGACTTCGACCCTTCAGGAATGGACATGATAAGGGACGTGAAGGATAGAATTTTGGAATTTGCGCAGAAAGATTACGACTTCTTTCCTTTGGAAGTTATACCAATTGCTTTGACTAAAGAACAAATTGAGCAATATAACCCACCACCCAATCCAGCAAAAACAACCGACCCAAGAGCGAAAGGCTTTATTGAAGAACATGGCGCTACGAGTTGGGAAGTGGATGCACTTCCACCAAAGGTTCTTAACAATTTATTGGACAGGGCTATTATGCAATATATAGACTATAAAAAATATTTTGAAATAGTGCAGCAGGAAATAAAAGACAAAGAAAAATTAACTCTTTTAAAACAGTCAATGTAATGGCAAAAGTTAGAACATTGAGCAGAACCTTTATGAAGGGGCATCCAAAGCAAGGTCAGCCGACCCACTTTGTAGAAAAGTTTTTAAAGTCAATAAATAAAATATTCGCTGATGAAAACCGAGAATTAAACCCACGCCTTTCATTGGATAATTTTCAACCAAAGCACCACACTGTTCGCATGGGCAGGCATTTTAAACCGCAGGATGAACTAACAGTGGCGGTTTGGAGTGGCAAGCCATATCGAAGTAAGCAGATAAAGCTTTGGACAGGAAGCATAAGAACTATCAATGTTTTAATTTATAGTTCAAGTCAAGGGTGCAGGTTTATGAAGCAAGACACTGATTCAGTTCTTTATCAAATAGGAAGTTTGCAGCTGGCAAAAAATGACGGTTTGAACCACGAAGACTTCCAAGCTTGGTTTAAACTTCCACATGGAATTCATGAAGCTCAGATACTTATTTGGGGTGGGGTTGAATATTAAATAAAAATTTTATGCCAATAGATTACACAAAATATCCTGCTAATTGGTTGAAGGAAATAAGACCGAGAATAATGGCAAGGGCAAACAACATGTGCGAAAGCGAAGGGTGCGACTATGTGCATTTAGAGGAAGTTTGGGCTGTCAAATATAAAGGCAAAACATCAGGTTGGTTTAGGAGCTTTGAAGAAGCTGAAGCAATGCCAAAGTCTATCGAAGCAAAGAAGATAAACGGAAAACTTCAGCAAGTTCCAAACCCTAAAAAAGTGAAGGTTATTTTAACAATAGCCCACCTTGACCATGACGAAACAAACCATGAAGTTCAAGACGAAAGGCTAAAAGCTTTGTGCCAGCTTTGCCACCTTAGATATGATGCGAAAGAAAAATATCGTAGGTCTTTAATAAAATAAATAAATGAAAATATTAAGCAGAAGAAATACTTTGAAGGAGCTGGCATTTATGAGGAAGCGCTTTCTTAATCTCAAAAACATTCCTTATAAAAGTTACCTGTGGCAATATACTGTTCTCCCTAAAAAAGTGAGGTTTTAATTATGAGAACTTTTTATTGGAATTCAACCCCAAAGATTGAAATGTTTATTGGGAAAAACGTAACAGGCTGTCATTTAATTGAAATGTTAAACTATTGTCCTGAAAGATATTTTAAAGATATAAAAGGAATTAGTATAAAAAAGCACAACATGATTTCACCAAATACTATTCTTTCGGAAACAATGGACAAAAACATAACTATTCATGCTGATATAAAATGAAGCCAAAGAAAAAAAAGTGCAGACATTGCGGTTCTCCTTTCATGCCTTTCAATAGCTTGCAGGTGGCTTGCTGCATTGATTGCAGTTTAGCCCTTGCAAAGCTTCAGCAGGAAGCCAAAGCAAAGAAAGAAGCATCCAGCAGCAGGAAAGTTGAACAAGCACTGAAGCAGTTGAAAAGGGCAGAATTTGACCAAAAGTTTAAGAAGCTCTCGGAATATGAAGCAGAAGCTAAAAAACAGTTTCAACTTTATTGCAGGCTTCGTGATCATAAATCGGGGTGCATCAGTTGCGGAACAACCAGCAGCCAAATTTGGGACGGTGGGCATTATATGAAAGCCGAGCTTTATTCGGGCACTATCTTCCACGAATTGAATGTCAATAAGCAGTGCAGGAAGTGCAACTTTTATATTGGTGGAAATGAATTCAACTATAGAATTGGACTTGTTGCAAAAATAGGACATGAAGCTGTTGAAGCTTTGGAAAAAGAAGCGCAGGAGAAAAGGTTCTATAAATGGTCAAGGGATGAACTGATAGAAATAAAAGCGCTCTATCTGCAAAAGTGCAGGGAGCTAAAAAAAAGCATTGAAAAGTAAAATAATAGTTTAATATTTGTTGCATGAATGAAATAAAGTTTGAGATTTTTAAAGCTTTCGCACTTAGGTTGTGGATGCTTTCAGGCAGAAGTTTTACTGCTGCTGCTTTCTTATTTGCCCACAGCCTTCACCCTCATTGGGTTTTTATTGTTTCCTTTTGTATAAGCTTTCCTTTAGTGCTAATCGCATTTTATAGGCTTATCGAAACAGTGCGTTTGTATTTCAAAATACTTCCTGATATCGACAAGCTGAAGCAGGAAGAAGTGAAAGCTGAGAATAAAAAATACCTTAAAAAATTAACAAAATGATTGAGCAGGTAGCAATTAATTTGTTGAAGCTGAATGATAATAACCCACGCTTCATAAAGGACGAGAAGTTTCAAAAGCTTGTCAAGTCTATTAAAGAATTTCCAGCAATGCTTCAACTGCGACCAATTGTCGTGAATGAAGATATGGTTGTGCTTGGTGGCAACATGCGGTTAAGGGCATGCAAAGAAGCAGGTTTGAAAGAAGTGCCAATCATTAAAGCCAGCAACTTAACTGAAGCGCAGCAGAACGAGTTTATCATAAAAGACAACGTGGGCTTTGGAGAATGGGCTTGGGATGAACTAGCGAATGGTTGGGACACAGAACTGCTAACAGTTTGGGGCTTGGATATAGTGGGCTTTGACGTGAATGCAGACAAGTTTGGAGAAGGCTTCAGTTTAGCAGACGGTCAGAAACCACCCTTTCAACAAATGACATTCACGCTTGCAGACGAGCAAGCCACAATAATTAAAAATGCAATGGAAGACATCAAGCAGACTGACGAATATAAGTTTGGTGAATTCTTTGAAAACGAAAACAGCAACGGTAACGCACTTGCATTAATTGTGCAGCAATGGGCAGAGCTAAAGAAATAGTTGTCAAAGTAATTAACTCTAAGCTGGCAAATGATTTTGTCAGACAAAACCACTATTCAAAGAAGGTTGTTCCAAACTCAACGCTTCACTTTGGTTGCTTTTTAGACAACCGCCTTCATGGTGTTATGAGCTTTGGTTCTCCAATGATAAAAGAGAAAGCGCTTCCTTTAGTTGAAGGCACAGGCTGGAACGAGATGTTAGAACTCAATCGCATGGCTTTTGATTCCTACCTGCCAAAGAACAGCGAATCAAGGTGTATATCAATTGCCTTCAGGCTAATAAAGAAAAACGCACCGCAGGTGAAGTGGGTGCTTTCTTATTCTGACGGCACTCAATCAGGGGACGGCACTATCTATAGAGCATCGGGCTTTTATTTGACAGCCATAAAGCAGAACAAAGGAATTATCATGTTGCCCAATGGTGAAATAAGAGCGCACATGACATTCACGAAGGGCAAAGCCATACTTTCAAACAACGGCAAGGCTTCGCACCCTGAAGGCTCAAAGTATCTTGAAGGATTCCAGCTGAGATATATTTATTTAATTGATAAGTCTTGCAAGCTGACAGTTCCTGTTCTTTCCTTTGATGAAATAGACAAAGCAGGTGCTGGAATGCTTAGAGGCAAACGACAAACTTTAGAAAGCAGAAAGGTCAAAAAAAATGAGTAGAGTTAAGGAAATTATCGTTAAGGTCATTGATGCAAAGACTGCAAATGAATTTTGCAAGATATATCACTATTCAGGAAGCTTCGTGATGAATTCTGTTTTGCATTTTGGATGCTTCCTAGACGGTAAGCTGCATGGAATTTTACAATATGGCAACAGCATTGATAAAAGAAATTGCATCGTCTTTGTGGACACAGGCATGACTATCAATGAAGGTTGGAACAGCTTTTTAGAATTGAACAGAATGGCTTTTGATGACTATCTTCCTAAATATAGCGAGAGCCGTTGCATAGCAATTACTATCAAGCTTATCAGGAAACATGCACCGCAAATAAAATGGATATTAAGCTATGCAGACGGAACGCAGTGCGGTGACGGAACAATTTACCGAGCTTCAGGCTTCCAGCTTTGTGGGATCAACAAAAACTCAACTATCTACGAACTGCCAAATGGAAAGTCTAAAGCGAAGCATGGAACAAGCAAGGTGGACTTCACAGGAGCGAAGCGCAAAGAAGGAAACCAATTCAGGTATATTTATCTGGTTGACAAGGCTTGTAAAATAACTTTGGACATAATTCCCTTCAGCAAGATAGATGAGCTAAATGCAGGCATGTATAAAGGGCAAAGAATAAAAGTATCGGAAAGAAGCAAGCAGTGAAAAAATGGAGCAGTGGGATAGTTTCGAACTTCGTCTCTTGGCTGGAATGCCAAGCGCTTTCAGGTTAAGCTACCACCGCATAAAAAAAAGAACTGCGCTTTTGTGTCAACAAAGCAACAATAAAAAAATGAACTATGCAAGCCAAAAGTAAAAAAGCTATTCAACTGACTGATAAAAAAGCTGTTAGCCCTGATAAGATTCAGACAAATACAGACATCAGAAAAGAACAAATGATTGCAGCATTGGAACAATCGCTTGGAATAGTAACCACAGCTTGCAAAGCAGTTGGAGTGGCAAGGGCAACGCACTATGAATGGTTAGACAGCGACCCCGAATATAAAAAGCGAGCTGAAGCTTTGGGTGATATAGCGCTGGACTTTGCAGAGAGTAAGCTGTTGAGCCAAATAACAAAAGGGGACACGACAGCGATTATTTTCTACTTGAAAACCAAAGGAAAGAAGCGTGGCTATATAGAAAGAAGCGACATCAATATTCAAATTGAGCAGCCAATATTTACAGGCATAGATTTGAAAGATTAAAAAAGTGGTTGTTTGTTCGGTGATCAATTCGCATTTTGCTCAATAAAAATAAGGTATTATGTAAAGCTAGGTAGCTCAATAAAATGTTTAATGAATATCAGTTAATTATATGGAAAGCAATAATAAAAAGGGTTGGAGTATTGATATAACTTCTAAGAATGTCACGCACTATTATGAGAATGGGTTATCTTTATGCAAAAGGAAAGAAGCTCAACCCTTCATGAATAGGTTTCATGATGAAAAAGATTATACGCAGGTTTTAGGAAGTGTCTGCACGATATGCTATAAAAAGTTAAACAAATGAAAGAAATAATTGACTTAATTGAATTAAAGCGAAAGGCTGCCAAAATTGGCACAGCTGAACTTGCTGCTATCGCTGGAATAAGCCGAGCGACTTATTGGCGCTTTCTGAATGATAAAGGGGACATTAATTTGTCAAGCTTAAAAAAGATATTCGACAAGCTGGAAATAAAAATACTTTGCTATTCATTGTAAATGCTTCAGAAGACCACAGCTCAAAAAAAGATAGCAGCGCTAAAGGGCAGGTATAGAATTGTGCAAGGTGGGACAAGTAGTTCCAAAACCTTTTCAATAATTCCTTTGCTTATCAACCATGCTATCCAGCATCCAATGACTGAAATCAGTGTTGTTGCTGAAAGCTTGCCACATTTAAAAAGGGGTGCAATGCGTGACTTTTTGAAAATAATGGAGTGGTGCGGAATATTCAACGACAATAATTTCAACAGGTCAGGCTTAAAATATACTTTCAACAACGGTTCATTTATAGAATTCTTCTCAGCCGATGCTCCTGAAAAAATGAAGGGTGCACGAAGGCATGTGCTGTTCGTTAATGAAGCCAATAATATCAAACATGAAACATTCATCCAGCTTGCTATTAGAACAAGCGATTTCATATTTGCTGACTATAACCCTTCAGAAGATTTCTACTTAACGACTGAATATATTAACGACCCCGATGCAAGCCATGTGGTGCTTACTTATTTGGACAACGAAGCCCTTGACGAAAGCATTGTAAAGGAATTAGAGAAGGCAAGGGATAAAGCAGCAACGTCAGAATATTGGGCAAATTGGTGGCGTGTTTATGGGCTTGG
>Ga0181350_1000076_pt1 | contig 29480 bp, 41 predicted proteins | sample Su13VDMM110DCMD_FD_130105 | JGI IMG/M metagenome (GOLD analysis project Ga0181350, IMG submission 130105) | Freshwater viral communities from Lake Michigan, USA - Su13.VD.MM110.DCM.D | ecosystem: Environmental > Aquatic > Freshwater > Lake | place: USA: Michigan | collected 2013-07-16
GAGAAGAAAAGAAATTAAATTTTATGGATTGCAAGAGTATGCGTATATAATACTCACAAACGCCGAGTCTTTGGCGAGAGGCTTATTTGGGGGAGGGTAGGTCAAGTACTTCCTCGTATTCTTTGTAGGAGATTTCTATCCATCCTATTTCAAAGTCAACCCATCTTTTCTGTACTTCCAAGTGAGCTATCTGTTTATCTTCTGCCATCAGGGAATCTAAGAAAGCTTTTTGCAAGTTGTCTATGTCTGGTTTGGACTGGTGAAATCTGCCATGATGTAATTTCTTTTTTTTCTTAGACCAAGAGGGCGGGACTGGGATAAAGAAAGTTATGGAAGCTCCGACTGGGGGAAGGATGAATCTTTTTGATTTAGCTTCTGCGCATAGATCTACTTTGTACTTGTTGTACTTTTCTAATCTCATCAATCTGCTTAAACCGGCTGGGCGTAATTTCTCTCTAGGTATCCTGAAAAATATTGAATCACCTTGAGTTGCCCTGACATGGGTTTGAGGTGTTATGTTAAGGATTACTTTTTTCATAACCTATCCCTCCCACATATTGAACTGCTGGCTTCTGTTTTGCCATCTGTCTTTCTAAAATGTCCTCTACTGTTTTGCTTAATGACCATTTTTTCTTTTTGGCTAGAAATTGTAATTTAATGTAACTTTCTTCTGAAAGGCTAATTGTAATTCTTTTTTTCATGTGATGCAGTTTGATGCAATATACATCATATTGTAACATTTACCAAAAAACGTACATAATTTTGTACAAATAAAAAACCTCCTTATTTAAGGGAGGCTTCTAAACGAAAAACATAAAGAACCAACTAAACTATTTTATAACTCCACGGCCTTTTAAGATGTCGGCTTTTGTTACCTTACCGTCCTTGTTTAAGTCTGGGAAACTTTTCTTCTTCATAGAGCCTAATTTCATTGCTCTTGCTTTTGCTGCATCCTTTGCTCTATTCATGTATTGATCTTGCATTGCGTCTGATGCCTTCTTTTCCCAAGCATCTTGATCAGACTTCTTTACTAACCTGCCCATTTCCGTTCTTACCATTCCTTTTGGATCTTGTTGCATATCTATTTATTTTTATTTTTCTTAAGACCTTCTGCTAATCTTGAAACATTTTCATCTGACATATATCTTGTTGGTTCTAGAGGTTTTTGGTTTTTAGCTTTTTTTAGCATGTCTAATACTCTAGCTTTATCTCTTTGATATACTCTTTCCTTTCTTTCTTTAATGCTCTCAACAAACGCTTCTGGCTTACCAGTAAATTCATTTTTTCGTGTTACTTTTAAAGCTTCAGTATTAGGGTATCTAGTTACTTCTTCATCACCATAATTCTTGCTTATGAAATAGCGCATTTTTTTTGGATTCTCTATATCAGATTTATTTATACCTACTCCTGATAATTTTAAATCAAGCTTTTCATAATCGTCACCAAATTCTTGCGTTCCTTCAAATTTATCTTGCATTTCTCTACCTACCCTTTTGATAGTAGCAGCGCCTTCTTCTCTTTGTTCTTTTGAAGGGCCTTTTGCTATTTTACTTGGCATTGATGATTTTCTTTCATAAGCAATAACTTCTTTTGCTTTCTTTTTACCACCGCCTTTCTTCATTGAATATAACATATTATTTATATTTTACTATAGTTATTTCATAGTCAATTAAGCCTTCTTCTTCTTCATCATCTTCATTTTCTTCTTCATCTTCGTCAAATTCAAATTCATCTTCCTCTTGATTAAACTCTTCTTCCAACATTTCTTTGATCTCTTCAAGCAACTCTTCAATTCTTTCTAAGTGTTCTTTTTGTAGTTTCATAATGTTTGGTTTTATACCCCAAATATACAAAATATTTTTACCATTACCACCAAAAAATTGTATTACATAACACCAAAATTGTTCTACATCAACACACCTTTGAGGGTACCCTATGAAAAAAAAGGCCAAAAGTTTTTATGGGGCATTAAAATTCTAGCACCGAGTACCCCTGTTTTTTGGATATTCTAGCACCTTTATTGGTATGGTATGGGCATGCATGGGTAATGGCGGGCAATGGCACTAGCATTGGTTTGTATGGTAACGCATGGCATTGGTAGTGGTGGTGGTATGGTCATGCAATTTATCCTGTATGCATATGGGGATCATGGCCATTGGTTAGACTAGCAATTGGGATTAGGTATGTATGTTATAGGATAGGGAATTAAATTAATTTTGTAGCTACATTTGAAATAATTAACTTAACTTTGTAGCTACAATTAAAAACTTAAAAACAACACTATGGATTTAGAATTAATTTTACAAACAGCAGCAGAATGTTTAGCCCTTAAACCAAATTTATCAGACAACCCAAATGGGTATGATAAAGCAATTATTGGATTAACCGATAATGGACAACTGGTTTACTCAAAAGAAATTATGGTTGAGCTGTTAATTGAAGTAGATAAAGAGCTTTCAGAAGAAGATGCTTGGGAATTTCTTGAATTCAACTGTTTTTGTGCTTATGTTGGCGAACAAACTCCTATTTATGTAAATACTTATTAATTTATGGCAAAAAGTAAACCAATTGGAGTTAGATTTGACTTATATAAGTTGGATATGATTCAAAAAGAGCAAAATTTGACTTCTGTTCAACAAGTAGTGAATTATTTAATGGATAATTATGGCAAAATAAAGCCCGTAGAGGAGGTTTTGCTAATTAAACAGGTAGAATATCCGAAAAAAGTACAAAAGCCCGAAATAAAACCTCAAAATGGCAATGCGGAGCCTCCTAGTGGGTTGACTGGAATAAATTTAGCTATTTGGAAGTCTGAAAATTGGAAATAATTCGTATCTTAGCTAAAATATTGTAACATGTCTGAAGAAAAATTTTCATATTTTGTATCTTATTTAAAAGATTCTTTTGATCAAGCTGTCGTTTGGCACCATCAAACTGATTCTTATGCAGTACATAAGGCTTTAAATAAGTTTTATGATGGTATTCTTGGTTTAACAGACGGTTTAATAGAAAGCGTAAGTGGAATACATGGCAGACCAATGAAATATCAAATTGACAGCCCTGTAGATTATAAAAATCCAGAACAAGTAATTAAATATTTTAAGTCTTGTTACAATATGATTGAAAAAGAAAGAAAAGATATATACCAAGAAACTTGGATTCAAAATCAAGTAGATGAAATATCTGCATTGTTTGCATCAACATTATACCTATTAAGTTTAAAATAATGAAAAGTAAATTAAAAATGATGAAAAGAGCAGATGGCTCTTATTCTCGTAGAGGTTTGTGGGATAACATCCGCGCAGCTGCTGGATCTGGTAAAAAACCAACTCCTGAAATGTTAAAGCAAGAAAAGAAAATTAAATCAGAAGAAAAGAAATAATTATGTCTGGAGCTTGGCAAAGAAAAGAAGGTAAAAACCCTGAAGGTGGATTAAATGCAAAAGGTCGTGCATCTTACAATGCAGAAACTGGTGGCAATCTAAAAGCTCCTGTAAAATCAGGGGTTAATCCTCGTAGAGTTTCGTTTGCAGCTCGTTTTGCCGGTATGTTAGGTGCTATGAAAAAACCTAATGGTGAACCAACTAGAAAAGCACTTGCTTTAAAAGCTTGGGGATTTGGCAGTGTTGAAGCAGCTCGTAAGTTTGCTAACACACATAAAAAATCTTAGTTATTTTTGATCTTCTAATATTCTTTTACCTGCATCAGACAAAGGTCGTGAAAATAGTCTAAGCTTTTTTCCAGTGTTTGGGCATATGAAAGTAATACCAGCATCTTGGTAAGCTTTTAATACAATCTCTAAGCCGCCATCACCATCCGGACTTGCTCCTACTACATGAGGTTCATCATAATCAAATTGCATACAAAAGTCACATCCTTCTGTATATACTTCTATTTCTTTTGGAATCTCTGTTTTTTTCTTTGCCATTTTATCTTTTTATTTTTGTCATTTTTTCACAATGCGGGCATTGTATCTTTTCTAAATATTTTATTTCAACACTATCATCAAACCATTTTATCATATCAGTTTCTATAACTGCTACATGATAATTTAAGCATAATTCACAAACTATTTCAGCTACTTCATATATAACGCTAACCTCCATCATTTATATCTTTTATATCTACTATTTTTACCTCCTCTCCACTAATCATTGCATCTAATGTTGACTCAATCATTTCTCTTTGCTCTGGAGTTAACAAAGCAACCTTTTCGTGTATGGCTGGTATAGCAAATATATCACTATTTATTTCTTTTTTTATACCATATCTTACTTCTTCAGTTAAAAATGGATGGGTTACGATATCGTTAAACATCCATTTTATTTTGCCTACATATACTTTAAATAATTTTTCACCTTTTGTTTCAGGATATTGCCTGCAAAAATCCTCAAACTGTTCTTGAGCTAATTTTAAATTTTGAACAGCACTTATGATGTTAGCACTCATTATTAAAGTTTAAATGCGTTTGTTCTAATTCTTGTAAAAATGTTCTAGCTTTTAGAACTTTATTTTCAATTCGTAAAATATCATCTTCACTTCTATTAACGTTAAACGTAAGTATTCTTTCATTAATTGATATATCATCAAATGTCATGTTGAATTCTATCTTTATTGCTTCTTTGATAAATTCTGGGCTTTCTTCTGAAATTACATCCATATTTTTAAGCAGGTAATATTTTTCTTGTTGAATAATACTTTCTGGTGTATTGACTAAACAATACGCAATAGTAGCTTTTATTGTGCCTGTAAGCCACATATAGGACTGCATTTGCCAATAGTATAAATTATCCAACTTGTCTGGTATGTTGCCTAAAAATGTCCAAAGATCATAACTTGACTTTATATCAATAATAGTATTGCCATTAATAATATCTGGCAATCCAGTTATAAAATCATTTTTAAATCGTTCTTCATTTTTGCTAAATGGTAATTTAAGATACATTGATAATAAATCAATAGAATCTTGTTCAGCTTCAATGCCTTTTTTCATTTGCTTTGTTTGTATATCTCTTTTCCTTCCGTATTTTTCAGCGATATAAACTTCAATTAAATGTTTTTGTGCAGTCTTGGATAAGATGCCAGCTTCTTTGTCAGCTTTAGTTACAGGTTCAGTCATTAAATAACCGACAGAGCTTGCTCTGATTAGTGTTTCGTTCCAGTTCATTAAAGTGTGTTTAGTTTGTTGTTATAATGTTCTAATAGTTCAGGATTGCTTTTACTCATTAACTCCCAAGCCTTTAATTCTTCTCTCGTTTTGCAAGAATCAATAAAGTCTTTTGTTTTTTCAGCTAATGTTTTTTTTGATTGGCTAGGAATTACTTCTTCAGGAACTTGTTCATCATAAAAATAACCTAGTTCTTTTAATCTAATTACATTTTGTTTGTGGTACTCCTCTACCAAGTCCCTTGCAATATCAAGAGCTTTGTTTGCTGACTCTCCTTGATTAAGAGAAAATTCAACACCAATTTTTTCAGAAGAGTAATTACCTAAATTAAATGTTCTAGTGTAGTTAACGGTTTGGATGTGCATAATACTTATTTTATTCTTGTTACAATTGTTTGTTCATCAATAAACTTGATTTTAAAAATTTTACTTTCATGTCCTTTTTTCTTTTTAAGATTTGACACCATAACCATAACCGATGTGTATGGGTTATCTAATCTAATACTTTCGCTTAATGTTAAATCAGCCACCTTGCTTGATACTGATTCTGGATCTATTTTTCTTGCCATTTTATATATTTTTTGTAAAATTAATTTAATTAAATATACTAACCAAAATTAATTTAATTAAAATAAAACCTCCCGTATAGAAATACAGGAGGGATATTTGCTTAAAACCACCAATCTACAATTACTTCTGTAAAATTTAAATAAATTTCTTTTTTACTAAGTTAAGCTTTGCCCTATATTCAAGGATCAAAGATTTAAGCTCATCTCTTGTTGGTCTTACTGTCTGCCTAGCTGTTTCTCTAAGGTATTCAACTAATGCTCCATTCTCTTGATGCAATTTATTTTCAAATTCTTCAATATTACCAGTTTTGAAGTAATTACATTCCATACATTGCGGTCTGCAATTTGCTTCCATCCATCTTGTTCCTAGATTTACTCTACCCATAAAATGACCACATTGTATTTCAGCAATTTTATGTTTACCACCACAAGTATAACATTCTACCATACCTGTTTTATCTGCGTATTTATTTCTTAGATATTGGCTAAATACATGGTCAAGATCTGAAACTAAATTCTGAAAACTTTCTGAATCATCTTCAAATTCTTCCATTCTTTTTTGCGTAGAAACCACTGTAGCACATTGCTTGCACATCTTTTTAGAAAAATGATAATCTATATTTCCGCAACTAACGCACCTTTTCTTCTTCACTATTATTGTTGAATTTCTCATCTTCTTTTAGTTTATGTAGTTTATCTTTTATAAATCTGTACTTGCCTATGTATTTCCCTTCTTTTGTAACTTCTATAATCATGTCTAATCGTTTAGCCATCTCATAGATTAATTCTTTATTCTCCATTATCTTTTATATCATAATAAAAAGAATCTGTATCTTCTACTATCCATCTGTCTGATTGGTTTTCAACAGAATCTAAATTAGTATCAACCTTAAATTGTTTTAGATCTTCTGGTAATTGCTTTGTTACCCAATTAGAATCTTTCCAAAATATTCTATTATTAGGCATACACAATAAATATCCATCATCCGATTCTAATAAATGTCCACACTTATAATCAGAAGGTTCATCGCTGTATGGATTATTAAACCAATCAACAGTTAAAATATAAGTACCCCAAACTTTAGTGCCATCTCTTAAAACTACTTGCCCTCTATGGTAAGCTAAAAAATCATATTCTATAACAGTGACATTTTCACTAAAGCAATCCCATAATTGTTTGTAATTATAAGGAATATCATTGGTAGGAATCTTAGTATAAATTTCAGATAATGGCACCCTGCTTCTTAACATACCAGAATCAGTTAATACATGAAATGTAAGTATTTTACCACCACAAGATTGAATACCAAATACATATACATTGTAATATTCATTACCATCTTCATCGTTTTTAGTAAAATAAGACTTTTTTACAAGAGCTTTAAAGCTTGGTATATTTGAATTTAATATCATATTTTATTTGTTTATAAGTTTATAAAATAGGAATTTAGCCAACTCCCATAATACGATTGTCAAAATAATTGTCATTTCAATAATTTGAACAAAGATAGTTAATTTAATTAAACCACAAAATAAATTTAAAAAAAAGTTAAAAAAATTTGGGTATTTAAAAAATAACACTATTTTTGTCATCCAATAATCAAAACAAATTTATGGAAATCAAGACTAAATTAAGGCTTCATGAAAGAATAAAAGAAGCTTTAGATGGCCGTACACAAAGGTGGCTGTCATTAAATGCAAAGATACCAGAATCGGAATTATCACGAAAGATGCAAGGTAAATTATTATTTACCGATGCAGAAATAACTCGTATTAACGAGGCGTTGAAAACCGATTTTATAAACGATTAAGATAAAAAAATGCCAAAAGATACATTCTACTTCTCGCACGACTACAATGCGCGCAATGATGAGAAGATAAAAAGACTAATAAGAAAGCATGGCATGATAGGCTATGGTATATTTTGGTCAATAGTAGAGGATTTATATAATAATGCGAACGCATTGCGAACGGATTACAATGGCATTGCGTATGATTTAAGAGTGGATAGCGATATTGTTGCATCCGTAATAAATGACTTTGATTTATTCGTTTTTGATGGTGATTTTTTTGGTAGTAATTCGGTACAAGAAAGACTTGATCAGAGAAATATAAAAAGCGAAAGTGCAAGAAAATCAGCTAGTTATAGATGGACTAATGCGAACGCAATGCAAACGCTATCCGATAGCAATGCTAAAAAGGAAAGGAAAGGAAAGGAAATAAAAGGAAAGGAAATAAAAGGAAAGGAAATAAAGGAAATAAACATTTCGTTTGATTCTTTTTGGGATTTGTATGACAAGAAAACAGGTGAAAAAGGAAAGCTAACTGAAAAATGGAATAAGTTGTCTGACTCTGAAAGAACAGAAATTATGAGATTTATTCCAAATTACAAGATTTGCCAGCCTGATAAAAAATTTAGAAAAGATCCACAAACATTTTTAAACAACAAATCTTGGAACGATGAACTTATAGGTTCGGGAGAAATACCAAAACAACAAATTTATAAAAACGATGACTTTGAGGCGTACAAGAAACGCCAACAAGAATTAGGAAAAACTTTAAATTAATACGATGATAGCTACTATTTTTAAAAACATTTTTAGCAAGGAACCACATTTCATAACCATTGACAAGGCACTTGAAAGGATAAAGTTAGGTGCAAGTAAAGCTTTGGTTTTAGATATTAGGTTAGCTTTGGATAAGGAAAAGGCTAATAAGCTAAAGCTAAACTTACCTTCAATTTGCTTTAGTGGTAAGTTTGGAGCAGATAGGAAAGATGAACAATTGGTTGGACACAGCGGTTTTATAGTTTTGGATTTTGATGATATTTCTGATTTGAGGGATAAACAGACTGAAATTATCCAAAAAGATTTTGTCTATGCTTGTTGGGTTAGCCCGTCTGGTAATGGGTTAAAAGCTTTGGTTAAAATTGCAGATGGCAAAAAGCATAGAGAGCATTTCCAATCACTACAAGAGGTTTTTCCGGAAGTTGACCGAAGCGGAATCAATGTAAGCAGGGTTTGTTACGAAAGTTTTGATCCCGATATTTACATTAACGACAAGGCTGCGGTTTTTACCAAAGCAAAAAAAATAGAAAAAGTAGTAGTCAACGAAATAGAAACAATTGACGATTCTGAAAACTTTCGTAGAATACTAAAATGGCTTACGAATAAAAACGATGCTTTTGTCACTGGAGAGAGAAATACTTACATTTTCAAGTTAGCATCTGCGTGTTGTAGGTTTGGAATCAACGAGGATGCCGCTTTAAGCCTCATTTCAGCCGAATATTTAGTGAGTAATGACTTTACTATGTCGGAGATGAGTAGTGCTGTAAAGAGCGGATATAGGGCAAATAGGGCTATTGCTGGTTCGGCTATCTTACAAAAGGAGAAGTTGGTTAATAAAACCACGAATTATGAGATTGATGTCAAAAAGGAATTTGTAGATGAAAAAGGGGATAATTACAGGGTTGAAGATGTGGTATATGGAATTGATGTAAAGGATAAAGCTTTACTTATCAACCAAAATGGATTTGATAAGGTTATGGGAGTTGGGGTGCCAGAGCTTGATTATATTTTTAAACCTAAAAGAGGAGAGATTACATTGCTTACTGGGATTGGTAACTATGGGAAGACAGCTTGGCAAAAGTCACAATTATTAAGCAGAATCATCATGTATGGAGAAAAGATTGCTACATTTTCTCCAGAAGATACACCTGCGGAAGAGTATTTTCATGACTACGTTGAGATGCTTTTAGGTTGTGAATGTACTCCATTTAACCCAAATAGACCAGCCAATGATATTTACGAGGCGGCATACGATTATATTTCTAAGCATATTTTCTATATCAGCGCAGAGATGCTTTCGCCTACCCCACAATATATCAAAGAAAAGTTTTTGGAGCTTATTGTGCAAGAGAAAGTTGACTTTTGTTGTATAGATCCATTTAACCAAATGACCAATGATTACAAAGGATTTGGTGGTAGAACAGATAAGTATTTGGAAACATTGTTAGCGGATTTCTCAAGATTTGCGAAAAAGAATGATGTGTATTTTTGGGTTATTGCACATCCAAAATTAATGGAAAGAGATAGAGGTGGGAACTATAAATGTCCCGATGTATTTGATGTGAATGATGGTGCTATGTGGAATAATAAAATGGACAACATTACAGTTTACCACAGACCATTTGCGCAAACAGATCCAAGTAGCCCAATAGCAGAATTTCATTCAAAGAAAATTAAGAAGAAAAGCGTTGGTAGAAAAGGTTTTATAATGATTGAGTATATTTGGGATAGAAGAAGATTTTTTATTGAAGGAAGGGATTTTATACAAGAGATGTTGAATAAAAAAGCACTTGATTTTTGGAAAAGAAAAGAAGCTAATCAATCATGGCTTCCATATAAAGATGAAGAAGGTGGAGAAGTAATATTTTAATAATAAAAAACAAACACAATGATCAGAATTAGCGTAATCGGAAGATTAGGACAAGATGCAGTAGTTAACACAGTGAATGGTAAAACAGTGATTAATTTTTCAATGGCTTACAGCGAAAAGTTTAAGAATCAACAAGGTGAAGATGTAGATAAAACTACATGGGTTTCATGTGCTTATTGGACAGACAAAACTAATGTATCTAATTACCTTAAAAAAGGTACAATGATTTACATGGAAGGTAAGCCAGAAGCAAAGACTTATAACAATGATAAAACAAAAGAAGTAATTGCTCAATTGCATGCTAGAGTTACATCTTTGCAACTTTTATCCGGTAAACAAGAAGAAAATAATGCATAATGTATATTCACGAATTATTAAACCCTATAGAAGTTGAAACACCACTTGGAAGAGGAAAAGCAATTGCTTGGATTGACTACGGAACAGAAGTCAACACTGTTTGGAAAGTCGTATTTTACCACAATGGTATGGTGCGGAACTTTTACGATAAAGACATACTCATCTACCCAAATAAAATGGATGGTGGGAACATAGATTTAAAGTATTTTAAAACTCAATAATATGCAGCAAGAATTAGTATTTGACGGAACTGATTATGTTCATGAAAGAGATGGCAAAAGATTAGCTAAAAACCATTTTAAATTAAAGGAACTAATGCAAGACAAAAGGTTTAGAACCCTTAGTGAAATTTCAGCTATTACTCATATCCCAGAAGCGTCTGTTTCGGCAGGTTTGCGGGATTTTAGTAAAGAAAAGTTTGGTAGGCACATTGTAAATAAAAATTATTTAGAAAATGGCTTATATTCGTACCAATTAATCCTAAATAACACATAAAATGGCAAAAGTTAAATCAGATTCAAGAAAGGTAACATTTGGAAGTAGAAAAACAGGCAGTGCAAAGAAATCGTATAACAAACATTCTCCAAAACCCAAACAATATAGGGGTCAAGGAAGATAAATTTAATTTATGAACAACAAAGCAGCTAAAAAATTAAGAAGATTATCTGTGTTTATGGCAGCGGGTGCTGGTAAAACAATAGAAGATGCCAAAAGGATATACAAAAACCTAAAGGCGGTACATAAAGAAAATAAAAAAGCCCCTCAAAAATAAGAGGGGCTAATTCATTAAGCGTTTGCTGCTGCGTTAATTTGTGTTACAGTAGAAGTCGTATAAAATAATACGGCTACTTGATTTAAGCCAGTAGGAGCTACTTCAACTATTGAGTTCATAGTTACTCCGTTTGCTACTGTACCTGTTGGAGCAGGGTAAGCCGCAAATGTGCTTACTGGAAATCCGTATGCAATACCAGATGTTGCTGGAGTTCCGTTAGGGTTTAATAAAGCATATTGATTTCTTTGATATGCTGTAATTGATACTATACTTGCCATTTTTTAATATTTTTAATTGTTTTTAAATTTTTTTAATTAAGCTGCTGTTGTTGTTGTTGTTGTTGGAGCTGCTGTAGTAGTTGTTGTTGGAGCTGCTGTTGTTGTGGTTGTTGTTGTTGTGGTTGTTGTTGTAGTTGTAGCAATACCACTTCCGTTGATAGCTGCAATTAATTGAGCAACAGTTTGATTGGTATACAACTTTTCAGCTGGTTGGTTAAGACCGCTTGGGTACATAAGAATTAATGAATTCATTTGTACGCCATTTGCTAATACAGTTGTTGGTTGTACTTGTAAGTCAACAGTAGGTAATGAAAATAACACACCACTAGTTGCAGGGGTGCCGTTAGGGTTTGTTAAATCGTATTGGTTTCTACGATAAACATAAACTGATAAATGATTTGCCATTTTTTAATTGTTTTTTTGTTATAAATTTTTTTTTGGGCAATACAAATATAATAAATTTTGGTAGATATAAAAAATCATGTAATTTTAATTAAATTAATTAAATTATGAAATTGAAAGCTCCAAGTAATAGAGTAATCATTAAGGTTGATTTAGAAAGTAAGAATAGCCACACATTTAAAGATGGCACAAAAATAAAATTAGAAAGAGTATATGATAATTTTAATATGCGTTATGTTAAGCCGGTAAACGCGGAAGTAGTAGATGCTAGTGCCATGCCCGTTGGTTCTGAAATTTTAATACATCATAATGCTACTCATGATACTTATAAGATTTTTAATTATCAAAAGCCAACAGCTGAAGCATCCTCAGATATGCAATATTTTTCAATACCTATTGAAGAGTGTTTTATGTGGAGAAGCGAAAAAGGTTCCACGTGGAACCCTTTAAATAATTTTATTACAGGATTAAGAATATTTGAACCATATACTGGTTTTTTGCAAGGAGTTGAGCCTACGTTGGTTAAAAACAAGATTTATGTTACTAGCGGTGAATTAAGTGGAAATGTTGTAGGCACTGTAATATCAAGCGATTACGAAATTATTTATCAAAACGATGATGGAACAGAAGGCAGGATTATAAGATTAAGATATTATCCAGAAGGTAATGATAGAAATGAAGTAATTTCAGTTGAACATGAGTTAACTGAAAAAGTAGTAAATGGTGATTTATTGATTGGGTATAATATTTCAGATGCTAAAAAATTAAATTAATGTCAGAAGAATTAGAATCTAAAATAAAAGATTTACAAAAGCAAATTGCTTACTTGGAAGGCAAAAATTCTTATTATGAACAAGATGGTATAGGTAAATTGTATCATGCGCTAAATAGAAAAGCTAACGAGATGGCTGAATTACTTAATAAAACTAGTCTTACGGCAATTGATATTGATGATCCTAAAATTAAAACATTTGAAAGATTGCAAAAAATATGGGTAGATGCTGGTACAATTTCAGCTTCAATTAAATCCTTAGAAGTATTAGCTGGTATCAATCAAGAAACAAATGATAAAAAAGACGTAGTTCAGGTTAATAGAAAGCCATTTTCTCCAGAAAACATGGCTGATGCAGTAGGTGAATTAGCTGGGAAAAGATATTAATTATGTACGAAAAAATTGAAGGAGGTAGTATAATAGATATTCAGGGGCTAAAGTGTAACTTACCTCCAGAAGGTTATGTGTTTAATATAATTACTAAACAAATAGAATTTAGGGGTGTATATAAAAGGTCTGAAATTAAATCAGAGCAATATTGGAAAAGGATACCATTGCCAGATTGGTATCAAAACACGATGAAAAAATGGGATGAATTTGATAAAAAGAAAAAAGATGAGGAAGCTGAATTTTATGATGAAAGGCTAGAAGAATATAAAAAACAAGAGTGGGATAGAAGGTTAAACGGCTTTTGGTACACTAATAACGGTAAGCCATTGTTTTTAACTGGTTTGCATTATTTATATTTACAATGGTGGTCTATTGATATTGGTTATCCTAAGTTTCGTATTCCAGATTTGGAAAAGTTCTATTTTATGGACTATTGTATTCAAGACCCGTTATGTATGGGAATGCTTGAGGTGACTAAAAGACGTTTTGGTAAATCCTTTGTGGCTGGCTTATTTGTTTCTGAATACATTACTAGAACCAAGATGACAAATGGTGGTATTCAGTCTAAAACAGGATCTGATGCCAAAAAATTCTTTGCTAAGACTGTGGTTAACCCATTTAGAAGGTTGCCAAAGTTTTTTAGACCAGAATATGATATGTCTTTGGGTGTTAATCCTAAAACAGAGATGAGATTCCAAAAGACAAACGTAAGAGGTAAGAAAGCAGAAGATAGTGTTGATAAGGATGAATTAGGGTCAATTATTGACCACCAATCGGCAGATACAGTTGCTTATGATGGACAGAAACTCCATAGATATGTAGCTGATGAGTGTGGTAAAACCACAGAGGTTAATGTTTATGACAGGCACGAGGTTGTGCGTTATTGTTTGCTAGATGATGAAGGTAAGATTATTGGTAAAGCATTATATACTACAACAGTAGAGAAATTAACTACAGAAAAAGACGGGGTACAAGATGCGTTTAAGTTATTATGGGAAGAAAGCAATCAAGACAAAAGACAAGATAATGGGACAACTTCAAGTGGTCTTTATAGATTTTTTATGTCTGCGAAACGAACTAGAAACTTTGATGACTTTGGCTTCCCAGATGAAAATAAGACTTTAGATCAAATTTTAGCTGATAGAGAAACAGTTAAGAATAACTCAAGAGCATTATCTGCTCGTGTTAGGAAAGAACCATTGACAATTGATGAAGCGTTTAGCACAGACTCCGATAAGTGTATTTTTAATGTAATGAATATAGGAGCAAGGGAGCAGTATTTGAAAGAAAATCCTGTATTAAAAAGGCATGTTATATTTTACCGAGATATTGACCAAACAGTAAGGTGGAGAAATATTCATGATAAAGAAGAAGATTTTCATTGGGTTATAACTCAATTCCCACCAAAAGGCGAAGAGAATAAACATACATTTGATGTTAAAACTAGAAAACCGGGAAGGGTATCTGATGGCGCAATAGCAATTGACGGATACAGTAATAGTCAAGGTGGTAAGTACGGTTCAAAAGCATCAGCTTGGATTGGTAGAAGATATGATTTATTAAACCCAGAAACTACCGGTAAGGCAATAGGTCATTTGTATGGCAGACCTCAAATTAAAGAAACATTGCACGAGCAAGTTCTTTTAGCGGCTGAATTTTATGGTTATCAAGCGTGGTACGAGCATAATAGTGATGATTATTTATCATATTTTAGAGATAGAGGGCGTGTTGGGTATTTAGGTTCTTACCCACTTTCAACAATTGATCCTTCTAAAAGAGAAACAGCAGAAAGATATAAAGGTTTCCCAACAACTCCATTTAGCTTAACTAAGCAGACTGATGTTGGAATTATGTATTTTGAATCTCATATTGATTCTATAGATTTTGAAAACTTGTTGGAAGATGCCAAAAAGTTTGATCCAAACAGTAGAACTGATTTTGACCAAACAGTATCATTTTTAATGTTAATAGTATGTCTTATGGAACCAGTTCAAAAACAAATTAAACGGGAACCATTGGTTAGAAGCTATAAGCCAGAGTTCAATTAATTAAAAATTTTACTAAATTCTTAATATTTAGTATATTTGACGTAAAATACAATTACATTGGCAGATAGTCCGTTATTCATATCAGCAGCAAATAGCAATGGAGAAGCCTTAAAAAAGTTTCAAATTACTACAGATGTAGCATCTAAAAAAGATTATGCATATGGTAAAAATGTTGCACAGAGCATCTATTCTACAATTTACGGTAACCAAACATATTTTTGGTTAAGAAATAATAGATTTAGAAAAAATAGACAAATCGCAAACGGTAAAATAGACATGAGTGTGTTTATGGATCGTTTGGAGATGAATAGTAAAGCTAACTTTGTAAATATTAATTGGAAATCAATTATTATTGGTAATACAATTGTTGCAAGATTAGTAGGCTCATGGATGAGTCGTAAAGAAAAGATTAGCGTAGTTGCTAATGATACAGCATCAGCAATGATGAAAAAATCAGCTGCAGATGAAATGGAATTTATATATAGAAATAAAGAAAATTTAGCTGCATTACAACAACAATCTGGTATAGAACTTATACCGAAAGATCAATTTGTTGCAGAAGATAAAGATGAATTAGATCAATGGATAATGGAATTTAACCATTTGCCAGAAGAAATTTTATATAGTATTGGCTGTAATAATGTATTAGAAGCTAATGGTTGGAATGATGTTTTAAAACAAAGATTATTACACGATTCTGCTGAAGTAGGATTAGTTTGTACTTATACTTGGATGGATGAGGAAGGTGAAGTTCATGTTCAATGGATTAGACCTGAAAATGCAATTTATTCTTATTCTGATTTCCCTGATTTTAGAGATACCACTTATAGAGGACATATTTTGTCTATGAAAGTTAGTGAAATAAGAGCAAGATATAGCATTGCTGCTGGCGGTATTTTAACCGAAGAAGATATTTTTAGATTAGCTCAATCATCAAAAGAATACCAATTAACAGATAAGATCAAATGGATGCAAGATTGGAATGTTTCTTGGTTAAGACCTTATGATGAATGGAATATTGATTTAGTACAATTTGAAATTAGAACATTAGATTCTGATGGTTATACTGTTACTAAAACAAAGAAAAATGGTAGCACGATTATAAGAAAGGGCAAACCTGAAAAAATAGATGAAAATCAAGAATATATTGAAGAGAAAAAATGGAATATATACGAAGGTGTATATTGTCCAGTTACTCAAACAATGATTAAGTGGGGAATTAAAAAAAATATGATTCGTCCACAAGATCCAAAAGAAATAGGTAACGCAGAGTTTTCTTATAGTTTTTATATGTACGACCCTTACGATATGCGTAATGTGGCAGTACCTGAAAAAATAGAAGAGCCTATTGAGCAAATGATTTTAGCTAGATTGAAAATACAACAAATGGTAGCTAAAATGGTACCAGCGGGTGCTTCAATTGATGTAGATGCGTTACAAGAGTTAGATTTAGGATTAGGGGATTCTGTAAAGCCATTAGAGGTACAAAAGATTTGGGAACAAACAGGTAAACTCTATTATCGTGGTAGAGATGCCGAAGGTAATAGAATTCCAGTTCCAATTACCGAATTAGCGAATACTGGTTTTGCGCCTCAATTGCAAGCATTAATTCAATTGTATCAATTCCATTATCAAGTATTAAAAGATGAGTTAGGAGAAGATCCTAATTTAATGAATCAAGCTGCACAACCAAGAGTTGCTGCTTCAAATATTGAAGCTTCAAGAATTTTAGCAAATAATGCTACAGAATATATGTATGATGCATATATCTATGTAATGGAAGAAACAGCTAAAAAAATATCTTGTTTAATTAATAAAAGTGTTACATACGGTTCTAAGAAATATAGAGATTTATTAAAAGAAAAAGATGTTGTAGATAGAAACTTTGTTGCTACAGTAAAAATGTTGCCTAGTGATATGCAAATAGCAAATTTACAAGCAATGATGAACAATGCAATAGCATCCAACCCTCAATTAATTGTATATTTAGATCCATTTAAAGCAATGAGAATTGCAAGAGAGAATGTTGAATTGGGTGAATTGTATTTTAGGCAGGCTCAAAAAAGATACATTAAAACTGAACAAGAAAAAGCTCAAATGAATAGTGAGCAAAATGCTCAAGCACAACAAGCTAGTATTCAAGCAAAAATGCAAGCAGACACTTCACTAGCTCAGCAGCAATCATTGGTAAAAGAAAAAGAAATTATATTACAAGGAGTATTTGATCTTGCTAAAGCTAATATACCTATTCCATCGCAATTACAGCAATTAGTAAATGGAATGTTGCAAAATGTAACTGTGCCAATTGAAGTTCAAAATCAACAACAACAACAAGCTCTAGAACAACAAGCACAGCAACAACAGATGGAACAAGAACAAATGGGGATGCAGCAAGGTCAACAAATGCCAAATGAAGAAGAACAAATGATGATGGAAGAACAAATGCAACAACAATAATTATAAAAAATTAAAATAAAAAAAAATGGCAACGGTAAGCAAGCTTTTAATAAGACTACAAAAATTTAGCTCAAAAATCAGTACAACTGTAGATGCAACTGAATCATTTAACACAGATAATTCTTTTTATCAAGATTTATCTGGATGGGATTCGGCTGTAGTTCAATTTGTAGGAACATCTGGAACAATTAGTTTTAGTACTACAAATGATAATGGTTCTATCACAGGACAATTATTACCAGCACCAGAAGTTCCACTTAACTGGGTTACAGTTTTAGGGGTAAATTTGACAACTAAAGCAGATGTATCATCAATTAACGCTAGTGGTATCGTTTCATTCGGTATTATTGGTAATTATTTACTTTTACAAGGTTCAGCAGCTACAACTACAACAACGGCTGCACCTTAAAATTATAAAATCAAAATAATATGTCAAATTCAATAGCATATGTATTATCTAAAAATACATACCCTAATGCCTTTCAGGCAAATCTTATAGGAGTTAATCAAGGCACTCAAATTGTATATGCAACAACAAGTACATTAACATCTGCAAATGTATTATTTGCCGATAGTAGATTAACACAGCCTATTTATGGAGATGGAACAAGTTGGTATGGCGTGCAATTATTGACAAATACTGCTATAGTATATCCTATTACTATAAGTGCAAGTGGAACAATAGCAATTGGTTCTGGAACTACAACGACCACAACAACCGCAGCCCCAACAACCACCACTACAACAGCAGCTTAAACAAAATAGAAACCAAATCAGCATTTATGCCAGAGAATACAGACATGTCAGCGCCAATTACGCTAGCAGAAGGTTACAATCCGTTTTCGGATGAAAATGCACCACAAGTGCAACAGCAAGTAGAAGTAGCCCCTACTGCAAATGAGCCTAATAATGAACAACAATCGGCTCAAGTTAATCAAGAAGATCAAAATTTAGTTAGTCAACCTTCAGTTTTTGATCCAAATTCTTTTATAAAAGAAAGATTTGGATTTGATACTGTAGATGAAGCTGAAGAAGCATTTTCTAGATTAATTGAAGAAAACGAAAGAAATACTCAATTTCAATTTAAAGATGATGTAAGCAAAACATTGTTTGATGCTATTAAAGAAGGAAAAGCAGATGATGTTTATGAAGTTTTAAATCAACAAAAAAAGTTAGAAAAATTAATAAATACAGAATTAAATTATGAAATTGCTGCCGAGATTGTAAAAACAAATATTAAAAATAAACATAGTAGTTTATCAAACGAAGATGTTGACCTTTTGTTTTATGATCAATTTTTCGTACCTTTAAAACCTGAACAAGGTTATGATGAATCAGATGATGATTATGCTGCAAAAGTAAATCAATGGCAATCACAAGTTGATTATACTGAAAGAAGATTGATGATTGAGGCAAAGGTTTTAAAGCCAGAAATTGAAAAATTAAGAAGCGAAATAACCTTACCAGATATATATAATGAATCCGGCAGAGAAGCTGAATCTCAAGCAGAATTTGAGATAATGCAAGAAGCTAGATCAATTTATGAAAGAACTTTAGATTCTGACTTCCAATCCTTCAATGGATTTAATGTTTCGGTAAAAGACGAGGATGTTGAAATACCGATTTCATTTAATGTAGCTGAAGAAGAAAGATTGGCAATGAAGAATGATTTGGAGGATTTTGATACAGATTTATATTTTGAGAATAGGTGGTTTAACAAGGAAGGTAAGCCAAATGTTCAACAAATAATGGCAGATAAATATTTGCTAGAAAATCGTGAAAAAATCTTTTCAAAGATAGCAAATGAAGCTGCATCTCAAAGATTGTTAGCTCATTTGAAGAAGAACGGAAATATTAATATCAACCAAACACCCACTCCACAAGGAGCGAAACCAGATCTCAATGGCATAGAAGCTGAAAGGCTAAGGATGGCAGAATGGGCATTTAGTTCGTAACTTGGTATTGCCTTTGGAGGAGGCGTAAAAAAATAAATTCAATATTATGGCAGGAATACCTACCTCAAATATTTTGCAGCCCGGTTCAATCGCGTTGCAATCCCAGAATAGACAACTTATGGTTGATCTACAATTATTAACACCACAGTATTACAAGCAATACACTCAAAAGTATGGCAATGAAGATTTTACTTTTTGGTTAGCTGCTCATAGCGGTATGGAAGAAGTTAAAAACTTAAATTTCTTCTGGTTTGAAAACAGAGGTAAATTAATGCCGGGTGTTACAAATACTGCAACAGTTGCTGCTGCGGTTGGTGCTACTATTACTTTAACTTTAGGACAAGAGGCTTATTTTAATAATGGTACTCAATCTCCTTTAAGAGTTAATGAAACATTGCGTGTAGCTTCTTCAAACATTGAAGGTGTTATCTTGTCAATTAATAGTTCTACTCCTTATGCATTTACTTTCACAGTTGCTCCAAAACAAACTTCTCAAAGATTTGCTTCAGCTGGTTCAACTAGCTTATTAGCAGGTGAGGTTTTATTATTTGGTGGTGATGCAGATGCTGGTGAAGCTTCTGATGCTATCTATCCTTTGATTCAATTAGATCAAAGATATGATAACAATATCACAGAAATTCGTGATGGTTGGTCTAACACTGACTTAGCGCAAATGGCTGATACATATTATGAGTTCCCAGTATCTCCAGATATGGCTGCTAATGGTGTAACTGCATTTACTTACAAAGGTATGTATAAGACTCTTGTTCGTTTTAAAAACAACGTAGAAGCTAAATTAATGCGTGGTAATAGCCAAAACAACTCTGCAATCAACAATTCAACTGGTTCTGAAGGTATCATTCCTAAAGTTGTAGCTGATGGCGAAACTGTTGGTTATACTCCGGGTACTTTAGATATACAAAAATTACATGAGATTACTCGTATTATGGATGTTAATGGTTGTGCTAAGCAAAATGCTTGGTTATGCGACATATTCCAAAGACAAGATTTCTCTGATGGTATCTTTGCTGCTTACCCAGCTGGTGCTTTTGTTTATGGACAAGGTGAAAAATCAAAAGAAGCTTCTGTATCTTATGGTTTCCAAGAAATCTTTATTGATGGATATTTATTATCTGTTAAGAAGTATCCTCAATTCAATACTGAGGTTACAACTGGTTTAACTCCAAATGTAGATTACTTCCGTAATTTTGGTATGATTTACCCAATGGGTGAAACTAAGGATGCTAAAACTGCTCAAGTTTACAAGAATATCACAATCATGTATCAACAACCTCCTGTAGGTGGTACTGTTGGTAACGGTATTCGTGTATGGCAATATGGTGGTGGATCTCCTAATCCAACAGATGGTACAATGACTAATCAAATTGCGATGATCACTTATCGTGGTACTCGTGTTTGTGCAGCAAACCAATTCATCATTGTTCAAGGTAACTAATTAGTTATTAGGACATTTTAATTATGGTAGGGGCAACTTTATTGATTGCCTCTACCTATTTTAACATTTAAAAAACCATTTATGGCAAAGTTAAAGGCATCAATAGGGATAAATGAATTTAATTTATCTCAACAAGGAGAATTTGTTAATGTTAGGCAACAAGAGGAAGCAGCTGTTGCAATGAGCGAAGCTCCTGTTTCAAACGAAAGTGTTACTTTTAAGATTTTTAAGTTATCAGATACAAAAAAGAATGGTAAATACCATATGGAAGGTATTGATGATGTTTGGAATCCAGAGAAAAAAAGAATGGAAAGGATTAGACTTTTAACAGGTTATCCTAGTATTTGGGTAGAAGATCAAAAAGGTTTAGAAAAAAGCTTTGTTGAAAAAAATAGAAGGAGTTTAATATTTGACAGAAGGGTTTTAAGAATCCCCGATTACGATATGACAGCACTTGAATTTTTAAGTCTTTGTAATGCAAATTTGGATAATCCAAACAAAAAAGGCACTAGAAAGATTACTTTCTTTGAATGGAATCCTCAAAGAACAGCTGAATTAGAAAGAGAAAAGAGAGTTGCTAAGGTTAAAGCTATTAAATATGCTTCATTAGCTAGTGATGAAGAAATGCGTAAACATTGTAATTATCTTGGTATTTTGTTTACAGACGAATTAGGTATGCCTAAGTCTAACGAAGCATTAAGAAATGATTACGAATTATATGCTGAAGCACAACCTAATAAGTTTATGGAAAGTGCTGGTTCTAAGGAAGTTGAAGTAGCTTTTATTATTAAAAAAGCTTTAATTGACAATAGAATTGATGTTAATAGCAAAAAAGGTTCTGCTTATTGGGCTAATGATGGTGGGTTTATTTGTAAAATACCATCTGACAAAAGACCTGAAAGCTATTTAGTTGAATATGCCATGTTCCCTCAAGATGATTGTAAGGCATTTTTAGAGCAATTAAAGAAATTAATGTAGTTCTTCTCTCTCTAAATAAAAGAAGCCCTGTAACTAAAAATTACGGGGTTTTTTGTATCTTTTTCGTATATTTGTTGTATAACTTATTCCAATGAATGTTAATGATATGTATCGTATTTGTCAGTTTGCAGTTAACAAGGCGCAAAATGGCTATTTGACTCCATCTGAATTTAATTTGACTATAAATCAAGCACAAGTTTCATATCAAGATTACTTGTTGGGAGAGTTTCAGCAATATCAATATGGTAGACCACAGGCTAGAATTAATTATAGCCAAAATGAAAATATTAGACAAAGATTATCTCCATTAATTACAAGTGCTACATTATCTATTAATGGGTCTGGTGAATCAGCTTATCCTGCTGATTATGTGCAAGCTGATACAATGATAACAACAGCTTTTAATAGGGTTAGATTTGTGCAGCAAGATACTCTATATTCTTATTATAATAGCCAAATTGATCCAATTGCAACTAATCCTATTTATTTATTAGAACCTACTGGATTCCAATTTTATCCTGTAACGCTTGGTAGTGCAATTTTAACTTATGTAAAAGATGCACCTGAAATCGTTTGGGCTTATACCACTGTTAATGGCAGACCTGTTTATAGTTCTGGCACAAGCGTTCAGCCTGTTTGGGATAATGTAGATTTATTAGAAATAATAGCTAGGGCATTAAAATTAATTGGCTTAAATTTACAAGACGGACAAGTACAGCAATATGCTAATCAAGTAACACAAACTGGGCAATAATGACTAGATACGCATTTATAGAAAGAATATTAAGACAAATATATAACGGACAGCCATCCGATGATTCAAGTATTACATACAATCAAGTTAATCAATGGCTTAATGATGCTATTGCATTAGCTGCTAGAAAGAATTATATGGATGGTTTGCAAATGGATGGGGTAGCTTATGTTAATAATTCATTTTACACTACATTTAAAGCGTTACCAGTTGTAAATGAAAACGTTACAACTTATTCAATCTCATTGCCAGTAATACCTGTTGCATTAGGAAAAAATGAAGGGGTTGCAACATTGCAATTTATAGGCGAGGGAAAGATTTCTCAAACAGCTATACCATTAAGCACAAATCAAGTTGGTTATATAGATAGTCTTAGACCAATTCAGAATAAATTATTATATTGGATTGAAGGTAAAAATATATATGTAAAATCATCTATATTGTTATCTCAATATACTGCAAATGTAAGAATGATTAGTGGAGGTGATTCTACTAATTTACAATCTACATTAATTATACCAGATGACTATGTTCCAATGATGATTGAATATATCAAATCTCAATTAGCATTTGAAAGGTCAAGACCAATAGATACAAGTAATGACGGAGTAGATAACAACAACTAAATAATATATGAAACCAATTAGAGATATGGTGTTAGTAAAACCATTTGCACCAGAAGAAATCACAGAAGGCGGTTTGTTTTTACCAGAAGGGTACAGAGAAAGAAATTGCAAGGCAAAAGTTATTTCTGTAGGAAGAGGTACGGCTAAAGTTAAAATGGAAGCAAAAAAAGATGATGTTATTTTTCACATAAAAGGAGCAGGTGAACCAATTATTTTAGATAATGAACTTGTATTCTTAATTCGTCAGAACGATATATTAGCTTACGCATCAAATAATTAAATATGTCACAGGTTAGAAATTATATAACAATAGATTCTGTAATCAATGATTACATGGATGAAAGTGAGCAATCCGTACACAAGTACGCTAAATTATACAATATAGCAGTACGAGGTATGGAAAAATTGGGACTTGACTTTTTTTACAAAATAAGAAGTGTAAAAATCCCTATTGATACAACAAATTATACGGCACAATTGCCTAATGATTATATTAGCTATACTAAAATAGGTGTATTAAATTCAGTAGGAGAAATTATTCCATTGAAGTTTAATAACAAAATGACATATTATGCAGACCAACAGCCAGATAGATTGGAATTGACTCAAGACAATACTTTAGCTACATGGTATCAAAGAGATTTGCCATTATGGTTTAACTATTGGGATGGGTATGGTTTTCAAAATATTTATGGTTTACCAAGTGGCTCTCCATTTGTAGGTCAATTTAATATTGATGATTCAAATGGTGTTGTGCTTTTAAATCAATATTTCTATTATGATTATTTAATGATAGAGTATTTATCTAGTGGTAATCCAGAAGAAACATATTCTATACCTATTCAATTTAGAGAAGCATTGCTTTCTTGGTTATCTTGGAGAGATATAGCTACTATGCCAAGTACAAGAAAGGGTAATCTAGGTGACAAAAGAGATAGAAAAAATGAATTCTATAATCAAAGAAGAATTGCTAATGCTCAATTTAAGCCATTGTACTTAATGCAAGCTTACGAACAAAATTTAGACACTCAAAGAATGACTGTTAAGGCATAAAAAATGATAATAAATACTCCTTTTAGCGGTAGATTAAACTTAGATGATGCTGATTATAGAATTAGTAATAATGACTATATTGATGCCTTAAATATAACAAAAGATGCTCAAGGAGCAGCTCAAGATAAAGTAGTTTCCAATATACAAGGAAATACTTTAATACCATATACAGCTCCTAATGGTACCAATAAAGTTATTGGTTTTTATTCAGATAAAGTTAGAAATAGAGCTTATTACTTTTTATGGAATAGTAATGGATTTAATACAATACTATATTATGACTTAAATACAAATGCAGTAGTACCTGTTTTAATAAGTAAAACACAAAGCAATGGCGTTGATATTTTAAATTTTAATCCATCTTATAAAGTTTTATCAATAAATATTTTTTATAGAGATATAGAAGGTGATATTTTATTCTTTAATGATGCATATAATCAACCAAAAAGTTTAAATGTAAATAACTTATACGGGAATGATTGGTATTTAGAATACTTGTTAGTTGCAAAAGCTCCTCCAGTAATGCCTCCAAAAGTGGTTTACGAAAACGATACTACAATAACAATTAACAATTTAAGAAACAAATTGTTTCAATTTTCATACAGATATGTTTATGATAACAATGAAAAATCTGTTTGGAGTTCAAAAAGTATTGTACCATTGCCTCAACAGCCTTCTGAAACACTTACTGATTTTATTGCTACAGATAATGCAAGAATAGCTGTATTATTTTCAACTGGTGGCCCGGATGTAAAAGCTGTAGAGCTTTGTTTTAGAGAAACTACAAATGGTTTAACTAGCGATTGGTTTTTAATAGAATCTTTTGATGTTTCAAATATTGATAATGATATTTTTATTACAAAGTTTTTTAACGACTCTATTTATACTCAATTAGATATAATTGAAACAAATCAATTACAGGATTGGGTACCACAAAGAGCAAATGCTGGGGAACTAGCTAATGGAAATGTTTTGTTATATGCTGGTATTTTAGAGGGTTACGATAAAACAAATATGAATTTGAGTGTTGATTTAACTCCAAACGCATATACTTATTTTTATGATCAAGCTGGGGTATTATTACTTGCTACAGTAAATGGTACAGATAGTGGTTCTGGTACGCAAATGAGTATTTATCTTTATGGAACTGGAATAAATACAAACGGGGAAGTTACAACCTTAAATAACTCTGCTGGCGGATATTACATTAATTCATTTTCAGCAAATGGTACAGATTTAAGTGTATCTTATACGGCTAATTCATCTATTTCAAATAGTGTTAATAGTATTTTAAGTGGAATTTCCGCTGCAATGGTAGCGAAAGGTTATACTCAAGTTGGGGCTATAGTTGGCAATAAGTTAGTTATGAATTACTCAAGTGGGTTTGTTTTAACTTCTGTTGGGTTTAAAACATTGACTTTATTAAGTAATAATAATACTCGTTTTGCTTATGTGTGGGATTCTGGTTATCAATATGCAATTCAGTATTTTGATGCACAAGGAAGAACTATTGGCGCGCAAACATCAATTGGTGGTACAATTAATACCCCAAGTTTTACTCATTTACCAGATGATCAACCTTTAATAAACTATCCTCAAGTAAGTTTAAATATACTTAACAGACCACCATTATACGCTACATATTATCAAGTTTTAAGATCAAATAATACAACTTATAATAAAAGATTATGTTGGATTAGTGAATCAGCTTTTGCAGGCATAACTAATAATGTAGATAATTCAAGATTCTTTTACATTGGTATTGGCAATATTGCAGCTTATAATGAAGCCATAAGTTCAACACAAAATGTTGTTTCATATAATTATACAGAAGGAGATAGAATTAGGTTTATTGCTAGATATAATGTTACTAATGACATTAATTATATAACCGAGCAATTTGATTATGAAATAATTGGTACTGTTACTTCTTTTGAATATAATATAACATATCCAGCTCCAGTATTAATAGATACTAATACATATACAGCTACTGGAAACTTCTTAAAAGTAAGATATCCTAATGATGACATAGGTGGTAATTTCCAATTTACAGGTACTCCTGATTTTCAACATTATGAAATTTTATTATACAATTATTCTACAAATGCTGATTTAAATCAAAGATTTTTTTATGAATTTGGTAAAGAATACGGTATCGGAAATCCGGGAACAGCTACTAGATATCATATGGGTTTGCAAACACAATCTAGCGTAAATCCAAGTGCGGTTCCAGCTATTATTCCTGTTACAAATGGTGATTTATTTTATAGGATTAGAACAGTCCCATATAGTGATAATTTTTCTTATTCTTCTACTGTATTTGATATTGAAACTTTCCAAGATCCTATAACAAGAAGTGAAACATTTCCAATTACAGTTGATAGATCTATTGACAACAATTCATATAGAATACAAACACAGCCAAATGCACAAGTATTTTTAACTGGAAGCGGTTTCCCTATTTGGGTTAGTACGGGTTATTTTTTCTATAATAAATCAAACATTTCTGAAAAAATTATATCAATTAATGGTTCTTTTAATGTGTCATCAGATGGTGCTTCTACTTTTTCTGTTTATGCTATTATTTGTACTTCAACGGGAATTCCATCTGCAAAATATACAATTTCTTTATTGCCTATAGAGGTTAATAATTTAACTCAAAATGTACCTACAAAATTTACAATTAATAAAAGATTTAGCGTTCCCGCAACAGGAAAAGTATGGATAGTAGCTAAATCTACAAATGATGATACGGGAACTAATAACATAATTGTTCAGCCATTAAATTTTGATTTTCAAATTTTAAAGGAAAAACAAATTGGAATTATTGAATCAAGTTTTAATGATACTTTAAATTTAGTTACAAACAGCAATGGAAGGCCATCTGTTATTGACGAAAACGCAAGACAAACATATTTTCCAACTTTGATAAGATTTGGTCAAGCCTATCAAACAAATACTAATATAAACGCTACTAATAGATTCTTTTATGAAGATTTTGATGAGTATGATAGAACATTTGGGGATGTATTAAGATTGCATGTTAGAGATAGATATTTAAAGGTTTATCAGCAATTTAAAGTAGGTAATGTGCCTATTTTTACTCAAATCGTAAAAGACGTAACAGGTAACCCTTTACAAGCAAATAGTGACCAGTTAATTAACAAAATACAATATTACGCAGGTGATTATGGTATTGGAGATGCTGCAACAAGTCTTGCATGGAATAACTTTGCAGACTATTTTGTAGATAATTACAGAGGTGTAGTTTGTAGATTAAGCCAAAATGGAATTGAGCCAATTAGTATTCTTTATAAAACTAATGCTTTCTTTGTTGACAAAACAGCAGCTTATAGAAAAGATTTAAATAATTCAATTTCTAATGGTGGGGTTTATACTGGAGATCCATGTATTTATGGTGTATTTGATGCAAATACTAATAAGTATATAATCGCACTAGAGGAAATTAATAGATATATTACAACTACAACGACTACAACAACTGCTGCACCGACAACGACTACTACAGCCTCACCAACGACTACAACAACAGCCTCACCTACTACAACTACAACATTTAGTCCTGAACCATGTAATTGTGTTGAGGTTAATATTACATCAGTAGGTGGTGATGTTGCTACATTGAATTGTTATGGTGTAAATATAACTTATGCTTATCCAACAGCGGGAATTAGATATATTTGTGCGTCAGTAGTTGGTGGAGTATTACAAGCTGAAATTGTATCAGGTACAGGAACTTTAACGCCTATAGGCAATTGCAAAACAGCCGCTTGCCCTCCGGTTTCAACTACAACTACAACCACAATTTCACAACCTAACTATAAATATTTGGTAAATGGTTCTGCATCAGTTAGTTCAAACGCTGCTTGTGCGGCAGTTAAAAATATTTATTTATGGTCTTATTCTGATACTTTTATAGATTTAGAAACTTATTATGAAGGTAATATTACTGCTCCAACAGTGCCATTAGTAGTTTATGCTGGTGGAGATAGATGGAAAAGTAATGGAGTATCTGCAATTCAAATTAATGATTCTGGATATGCTACTAATTTAACTAGCTGCCCAGCAACGACAACAACTACAACCACAACTGTTGCGCCTACAACAACAACAAGTACAAGTACGACTACAACTACAACATTTAGTCCAAATCCTTGTAATTGCGTAGAGGTAAATATTACTTCTGTTGGTGGCGAGGTTGCTACATTTAATTGTTATGGGGTAAGTGAAAACTATGTTTATGCAACAGCTGGAATTAGATATATTTGTGCAGCAGTAGTAGGCGGTTTATTGCAAGCTGAAATCGTAGTGGGTACTGGAACTGTGACTCCTGTTGGAAATTGTAAAACAGCTTCTTGTCCTCCACCTTCAACTACTACTACCACTTCAACTACTACGACCACAACAACTATTGCTCCGACCACAACCACAACTGCCTCTCCGACTACTACAACAACGATTGCCCCTACAACGACTACAACTGTTGCCCCAACGACAACCACAACTGCTGCTCCGACAACCACAACAACTACAGTTGCGCCACCTACTTATAAATATTTGGTAAATGGCTCTCCATCAGTTAGTTCAACTGCTGCTTGTGGAGCAACTAAAAATATTTATTTGTGGTCTTATTCTAATACTTTTGTAGATTTAGTAACTTATTATGAAGGCACTATTACTGCTCCAACAGTGCCTCTTGTAGCATTTGCTGGAGGCGATAGATGGAAAAGCGATGGTATATCTGCAATTCAAATTAATGATTCTGGATATGCTACTAATTTAACTAGCTGCCCAGCAACTACTACGACTACTACCGCTGCTCCAACTACGACCACAACCACAACTACTGCTGCTCCAACAACCACAACTACAACAACAACCACAACTATTGCTCCAACTACAACAACAACCACAACTATTGCTCCAACTACAACAACAACCACAACTATTGCTCCAACTACAACAACAACCACAACTATTGCTCCAA
>Ga0181350_1000078_pt1 | contig 29167 bp, 32 predicted proteins | sample Su13VDMM110DCMD_FD_130105 | JGI IMG/M metagenome (GOLD analysis project Ga0181350, IMG submission 130105) | Freshwater viral communities from Lake Michigan, USA - Su13.VD.MM110.DCM.D | ecosystem: Environmental > Aquatic > Freshwater > Lake | place: USA: Michigan | collected 2013-07-16
CCCAGAGCCGCCGCAATCGCGAAATACTTCTCGGCGTCAGACGGCCCCACGCGCTGCGTGCGAAGGCGCTGTTGAGCCGCTTGTAACAGCCCCAAGTTCGCGCTGATCTGCTTCTCAACGGCACCCTGTGCCTTGCTGAAGGCAGCCCGCGCGTCGGCCGACGACAGACCGGGCGTCATCAGAGCATTGATGCCCTCGCCGGTCACGGCCGAACCGAGGCCGCCGATATCTTCGTCTTCGTCCATCAGGGGCCCCCAAACAGATTTTCAAAACCCTTGATCGTCGCGAACGTCGATCCGAGCGAGGCCAGCAGAGACGGGCTCATCGCGCCCGGCACTTCCATGCCGACCTTGGTCGCGCCCTTCGGCACCGCCGGGCCAACGCCCTGCAGCGCGCCGATCATGCCCTTGACCTGCTCCTGCGGGAAGCCCTGCTGCTGCAGGAAGTCCTGATAGGCGAGGTCAAGGTTGCGCTGCGTCTGGCCCTGCTGGAGGCCGCCCATCTTCTGCAGCGCCTCCACGCCCGTCAGGCCGAGCTGCTGCGCCTGCTGCGCCAGTCCGCCCTGCCGCTCCTGCTCCCGCTGGGCAGCGCCCAGCGACTGCGCGTAGCCGCGCTCCAGCGCCTGCGCCTGCTGCGCCGAGATGCCCTCGGTGGCGTCGCGGATGGCGCGGCCCGTCAGCTCCGCCTGCCGCGTGCCGCCGAACTGACCGGCGCGGATCATCTCGCCCTCGATGCCGGGCAGGATCTGCTCCTTGAGGGCGCGCGTGCCCATCTCGCCGATGCGGCTGACGACCTGCTCGGTGTACGGGTTCATGAACTGCTGCGTGACATCGGCGGCGCTGCGTCCGGCCTGCGCCATGTACGGCTCGTAGGCCTGCGCCGCCTGCGGCGTCTGCTCGAAGGCCTTCTGCTGCAGCGCCGTGAAGTCGGCGATGCGCGGCCCTTGGTACAGCGGGAAGGCGCGGTTGGCGAGTGCCTGCTGATTGGACAGGATGTCCATCGCGTAGTTCGTGTACCAGTCAGGCAGCACAGACTGCTCCGTCGAGGAGACGGGCACGGCCTGCGGTGCCTTGCCTTCAGTCAGGAAGTCCAGAAAACCCATTAAACCAATCCCCCTGAGAGGTAACGCTCGGGCCGCTTAGCATTAACACTAAACTTGCCCTTGGCCAAGTTGCGGCCCTTGTGTTTGCGAATTTTGGCGCGGAACTCGTCGAGGCGCTGGGCTCCGGCCTTGCCAGATCCATCGCCGAGCAGCGCCACGGTCTCGGCGTCGATGACATATTCGCCGTCGCTGAGCAATGCCGGGATCTCGTCGCTGCGGCCGGTGCCCTCTCCGTTCACCGCGAAGCTCTCACGGCTCTGGCCCTTGCCGCCCATGCGGCCGCCCTTAGCGCGCCGCGTCGCGCCCAGACCCTCGAAGATCATGGCGAGTTCCTGCTGCCCCTCGGGCGTGCCGAGAAACGCAACTAGTTCGGCGTCAGACGCGCCCGGCACGGCGGCGCGCAGCTTTTCGAAGCCGGCGCGCAGAACCGAGTCCGTCGCGCCAGTCGGGGCTGCGGCGGCACCGGGGAGCGCCTGCGGCATGACGGTGCCGACGCCCACGCGCGGTGCGGCGGGCGCAGCGGCGGTTGCGGCGAAGGCGTCGCGCTCGGCCTGCGTCTCGGGGACGTAGTTGAAGAACGAGCGCGCCGGGCCGTAGCCGTAGCGCGCGTAGTCGATGGCCGGGCGGCCGGCCTCGCCGGGCGGGCGCTGCCCGAGAGCCTGCGGCGTGAACTGGCCGCGCGGCGTGGGCAGTTGCGCGCGGAAGGTCGGGGCGAGCGCGTCGAGGCCAGTCGCGCCGCCGGCACCGGTGCCGCCACCCCCGCCACCGCCGCCCAGAAGGTTACCCAGCGCGTCGAGGATGGCGAGGCCGCCCGTGATCTTGCCGAAGGTGCTCATGCCCTTCTTGTTGCTCTTCTCAGCCTGCTCTTGCTCGAGGGACTTGCCCTGTTGACTGAGTATATCAGACACTGCGGACGCAGACGCTACGGGCGCGAGTAGGTCAACGGGCAAACCCGCGTCTATCCGTTGCTGCTCCTTGCGCTTGGCCTCGGCCAACGCTTCCGGCTCAGGGGTACCTTCTGTAGCCGATGTTGCTGCCGCAGCGGGCGCAGCGGCTGCTTCATCTTCAAACCGTTTAATGCGATCCGCCTCGGCCAACGCTTCCGGCTCAGGGGTAGTTGCTGTCGTAGCAGGAAGCGCACCAGTGACGGTAGCAGCGACAGCAGCGGGGAGCCCGCCTCCGATGTTAGCGTCGTCCATAAACTTACCCGTGATGAGGGCTTCCTGCTCCTCACTCATGGGTTGATTGCCCAGCACCTCTGCCGCACCAACGATGTTTCGAATAGTGTCGGCGGCCGAAGGCGGCACGGTCGTCGAGACTGGTCGGGGGGCGTTAGAAGTCAGCACCGGATCATCACCGGGCTGGTAATCGCTTTGCTGCGAGGTTTCCGCGTTGCTCACGTCGGGAGATTGAAACTGCGGGATGCTGCTTGGGTCGAATACAGCGGGGGCGAGACTGGTCAAACCGCCGGTGATCGCGGAAGCCAGCGCAGGGCTAACGGCGTTGCGCGCGCCTTGAACAAGAATTTCGCCCGCCACAGGTGCGAGCGCTGCGCTGCTGAGACCAGAGAACGCGGCAGCCGGAATAGCTGAAGCGCTCGCACCACCAAGTGCGCCGGCTGGAATAAGCGACATGGGAGCACCAGAAAGCGCTCCGGCCGGAATAGCTGAAGAAGTGGCCCCAGAGGATGTTCCTGATAATAGACCACTGAGACCTTCTTCAAGGCCAGTGCCTTTGAACACGCCTCTCGTAGCACCCGCAATCGCTGCGGCTTTTGCTGCGTCTTCTGGTGTGTATCCTGTCATTAATTTGGAGGCACCTGACGCGGCGGCAGAGGCCGCTAATGCAGGTAGAAAACTGGCTCCTGCAGTAGCAATACCTGCTACAATTGGTAATCCGTAATTTACAATAGCCCCCATAAGTCCTTTAGTACGCGGATCTGTCTCACCGAAAAGTTGCGTGCCGGGTTTGTAGTTCCCTTGCTGATCGGCCTGATACAACTGGAAACCGTAGGGCATATTCCCCTGCGCGGCGGCGAGCTTCTGTAGTTCCTCAACCGAAGAGGCGCGGCCCACGACATTCTCGCCGGAGGCATCGGTCAGCACATACTGCTGGCCGGGCTGAAAAACGACTGGCGCGTTCATTCGCCCCGGATCAAAGCGAACGACCTGCCCCGTGGTGCCTGCCGGGTTCGCGGGATCAAAAGCCGGAGCGAAATCAGTTACGCCGAGTACGCCGCCACTGCCAAGCGGGCCACCGCCGCCAGTATAGGTTGAGGCGACCTCAACGCCCTTCGCGGCCTGATCGGCAACATACTTGTCGAAGGCGGCGTTGCGGTTGGGGTCAGACGCCGCCTCTATCTTCTGCTTCATCAGGGCGGCGGATGCTTGCAATTCGGCGAGGAACTCAGGCGTTAACGCCGGGGGGCTATAGGGCGCTGGCTCCGCCGCAGCGCTCAGACCGCCAGTGGGCTCCGGTGCGGAAGCGAAATTAGCAGATACTTGCGTCGTCGGCATGGGCTCTGAATACGAGGGTGCCGGCTGCGGCGCAACGGGCTCTTGGTACTGAGGCACGAAGGGCTGCGGCTCCGGCTCACGGTACTGAGGCACGAAAGGCTCAGGTGCGTAGTACACAGGCTCTTGATATTGGGGCACAAAAGGCGCTGGCTGCGGCGCGTAGTACTGCTCGGGCGCGTAGTACTGCTCTGGGGCGAAGTACTGCGGCTCTTGATACTGAGGTTCTGGGGCAAAGTACGAGGGGGCAAAGTACGAGGGGGCGGTGTACGACGGCGCAGCATACTGCGGCAGGTACGACAGACCGCCTCTAACGGCGTAGTCGTCGCCGAAAAAATCGTTTTCGTACTCCATCAGCCCTGTCCCTCAAGCAACGGGTAGACCCGCATCGCCCACTCGCGCCAGTCATCGAATTGATATGGGTCTGGCACGACGCGTGTTGAAAACGGTGACGCCTTCAAAAAGCCCGTGGCCCAATCTTGCCAGTCGTTCTCGTCGTCAAGCCGACCAAACGCCCACGCATCGCCAACCGACAGTATAACGCTATCGGCCCAATCAATCAAACCCATGCCGCGCGGATCGATCACCCGATCACCGTGCCGTCGCCGGGCTGGATGTGAGCCAGCACCAAGCCCATTTGATAGTCGCCGCCGATCGCGTTGCTCTCGAAGCGGAAGCGCAGCTCGCGGCGCTGCGTCTTGAAGTACACGACCTGATCCTGCGGCGTCGGCGGCGTCTCGTAGATGGTGTGCGGCTCCGTTGACACCTCGGGCGCTCGCGCGTTGGCGCGGCCAGTCACCTGCATGGTCATGTCGCCGCTCTGCACGAAGTCGGGCTCGATCATCAGCACCTGCAGCGCCTTGTTCTCTTGGCTCGTCACCGGCAGTGACATGTCGGCCGTCTCAAAGTAGCTCATCACGGGCTGGATGTTCAGGCCGTCGATGTCGTCTACGCCCACCTCATGCACCCACAGGCGGTACTGATCGACGCCGCTGTCCTCGGTGACGCGCACGTTGTCGTCTGTCTCAGTGATGCGCGTGTCGCTGGCCTCAGTGACGCGCGTCTGGTCAGGCGCAACGCTGGGCACAACGCCCGACATGATCGGCTTAGGGAAGACAGTGGGCGACACGGCCGCGCTGCGCCCGCCGTTGGGCAGCTCGCAGTCGTACCACGTGTTCTCGCGCACATTGTAGATGACGGCGTGGGACGGCTCGACTGCCTCGCCGCGCGGGTAGCACCACCAGATTTCGCCGTAACGCGGCACCTTCATCGCGAACACCTTCTGGCGCTGAGACTGGTTGAGGCCGTCAAAGAAGTAGTTCAGGTTGAGGTTGTTCGGCACCTCGCGCACGACGCCGTTGAACATCAGGAAGCGGTCAGTGCCCACCCAATAGAAGATGCCGTCATACTCGATGACGGTGTTCGCGCCGAGGATCGAGGTTTGCGTGCTGATCGTGTCGAACTGGAACACGGGCGCGCCGCCCACGAACGAGGCGCGCACCAGCGCATCGGCCGACCAGAACAGGCCGGAGGGTGAGTTGCCCGGCCCGCCACGCAGGGCGACGCCGCGCACGATCTTCTGCGAGGCGATGTTCGCCGCGCCAGAGCCGAGGCTGGTGTAGTCCGTGGGGTCGCCCGCCACCGAGAACGCCACGTAACCGTCGTTGCCGAAGATGAACGTGTAGGGGTGAAAGACGGCGACGCCACCGGTGGCGCTGTAGCCGGCCGGCAAGTTGGTGATCGGCTGCAGCGGCGCAGTGCCGAACAGATCGCCGAAGAAAAGCTGGCCGCCGTCCGCATTGCAGATGCACTCGAGGTTCGGCGCGACCTGCGCGACAAGCTGCAGACCGCCGAGGCCCGGCGCGGCGATGGCGTCGAACTGCCACATGTTGCGCGGGTCAGCCGCAATCGTTGACGGCGTGCGGTTGGTGATGATCGACGTGTTGAAGTTGTTGTCGATGTAGAAGCGCTCAAGCAGGTTGGCCGAGCCACTGTGCACGTAGGTCAGGCTGTTCTGCGTGAACTCGTGCATCGCGCGGCTGACCTCGCGCAGGTACTTGCTGATCGACCGGTAGCCGCCGATCTTACGCGGCAGGCCGCGCTGAAAGCGCACCCACTGTCCATCGACGTAGTTATCGCCCTCGAACTTCGTGCCGTCGCGCTTGATGCCCGGCTGCGAACGTATCTGGACGACGGGCACTTAGAAGCTGCCACCGTTGACGGTGCCCGCCGGGGCCACGCCCAGCGTCGTCCACGCGTCGTTGGTCGTGAGTGCCGTGAACAGGCCGATGCCTACCGACGTGCCGCCCAGATTGACCAGCGCGCCGCCCGCCGTGGTGGAGCCGGTGCCGCCGTCGATAACAGCAACCGGCACGGCGATGCCGCCCGTCTCGGCGTCAACAACGTCGTTGCCGTTGCAGTACAGGATGGCGCGGCTACCGCGAGCGACCAACACGCCCGGCGTCTGGGTGTTCGTCCTGACGCGCAGGGTGAAAGAGCCGCCCGTCGTGCTGTTCGTCACCCAGTATTGCTGGGTCGTCTTCGGCACAATGATGTCGATGTTGCCGACAATCGCGCCCGTGAACTCGTAGGCGATGCGGTTCAGTTCCGCGCCCGACAGCGTGTAGTTGCCGCTCAGGCCGGCGAGGTTGATGGACGTGTAGTCGAAGGCGAACACCGCGCTCTGGCCGAGGCCCAGTGTGTACCAACTGGTGCCGTCCGTCACCGCCGTGGCGCTGTCGCCGGGCGTGAGTGTCAGGGACGCCGCGCCGTTGATCGTCTCAGCGCCCTGCGGGTCGATGACAAGGTTGCCCGCGCCGCCGTTGCGGACGGCGATGAACCAGTCACCGCCAACCGAGGGCGCAGTCGGCAGCGTCAGCGTGCCGAGGCCACCCGTCCAGACGAGCATCTTTGCGCGATCGGAGCCGCCAGCCGTGAAGTTGCTGTTGAAGAGCGTGACGGGCGTGGACTGCGACAGCGTCGAGCCGGTCGCCGTCAGGCCGAAGCCGGCCAGCGCCGAGGCCTGCGCCTGCGCCGTGGACGCGCCGTAGCGGAACGTGCGCCACGTGCCGGCGGCGGTGGTGTTGTCGGTCAGGTAGATTTGCCACTGCTCGCCCTGCCCAATGGACAGGAGCGTGCCGCCCACGCTGTTCTTGACCGTGATGGTGGACGGGCCGAGGTTGTTGAAGAGGATGGTCTGGCCGCTGCCCGTCTCGTTGGCCGGCGGCAGGCTGATCGCGTACGCGCCGGTGGGCGTCACATCGATGATGCGCGCCGCCGGCCGCAGGAGCGTGTTGCTCTCCAGCGGCCAGTCCAGCGCCGTGTCGGCCGTCAGCGCAAGCGCCAGATACGACACATCCGAGGGATAGATGGTCGTGCCACCAAAAATCTGTGTATAGGTGTTAGTCATGCGGCCGACCTTTCCGCGCGTTGTTTAGCATATCTGGCGCGCCGTTGCTCCGAGGATTTTTTGCGGGCCTCCTCAGTCCACTGCCTAGCCGCTCGTTCTCTGGCCGCTTGCCGGGCTTCGGGCGTCCACTGTGCGAGTGCTCTTTCACGCTCGCGGGCGCGATCTTCAGCAGTCCAGACGCGCGGGCCCTTGAGGCGTATCGGTCTGCACATGGTTACGCGGTCATATTTGCGCTCGGCGGGCGACGCCCGCATTCCTGCTGTGATCTGCGCTTCAATAGTTTTGCGAAATGACGCAGCGCGTTTGGCTGCATGCTCCGCGCTTTGTTTGCGCCCCCTTCGCGCAGCACTGAGTTTGGCTCGGGTCTCGTCAGACGCTTTTTGTCCCTTGCGACGTTGGTTTGCAGCAAGCTGTTTCGGGCTACATACTCCGCGTTTTTTGGCACCAGCGGCAGCACGCTGCTCTTCAGTGAGCGGAACGCCGTCACCACCCGTCGTCATGTTATAGCCGGCGGGCAGCAAGCAACCCGTTTCTGCGATAAGCCGCACCTCTTGCTCGCACGCCGAAGCGTGGTCAGCACACACCAAAAGTACTTCGACCGAAAAGGCTTCAGGCCCGTACTTGCGGATGGCGTTGTACAAGGCCGTTTTGCGCTTCCACTTTGCGTTCAGCAAGTGGGTCTGGAAGCGCTCTTCGGCCGTTTTTGACGTGTACCCGATATACGCTTTGCCGTTCGCCGAGCAGGCTATTTTGTACAGCGTGTACATTATGCCTCTTTCCGAACCGCCGAACGGTCAAGGATTTTGGCGAGGTCTTCGCCGTTAAGCATCGCGGCCGCGCGATCATACATGTTCTGCCAGACGGGGATGCGCTCGTCGTTCTTCAGGAACGGCGTGGCCTCAAGCAGCGTGCCGTATAGCAAGAGCTGCGGCGCGTACTCACTCAGCCAGTTGGTCTGCACGGCGTCGTCCAGCAGCGGCGGCAGCTCGTAGTACAGCACCTCGAATGGGTAGGCCGCGTCGGGCGTCGGCGAGATCAGCCAGTGGCTGTAGTCGTAGTCGCTGTAGAAGATCGGCTGCGCGGTCGCGGTGCGATCCGGCCAGTAGTTGAGCATGTACTCGTAGGCGCGGGAGAACAGCACCTTGCGGGTGTTGTTGTTCGCGCCAGTGCCGATGTTGATGCTCACCGTGTCGCGCCAGCGGTCGGGCTTGTCGTACACCGCCACACCGGCCTGCAGCGTGCCACTGACGATGTTGATGAAGCCTTGGATCTTGAGCTCGCGCGCGATGCGCCGCTCGGCCAGATTGATCAGGCGCGGGATTTGCTCGAAGACGACGGGGTCAGACGCGTAGGTCGTGCCGCGCTCAAGATAGCGCCGCACGTCCTGCTGGAGCGTCGTGAAGGTCATCGTCGTGGCCATGGGATGTCCTTATATCACTTTTGCGGCAATTGACTAGCTTCGCGCCACGCCTCGATGGTCAGCCGGTGTTTCTCCGCGCAGTCATTCCTCCGCTCGATCAGGTCTTTTTCCCACAGCAGCCGGGCTGGGTCGAGGAAGGGCTTGGGCGGGTTGTTTAACTGGGAACACGGGCTCGCCAGATTGGCCGGCGGCGGCTTCAGTGTTTGGATTACCGATGACTTCGACGAGCACCCGGACAGCGTCGTCAGGAGGAGCGCAACTGGCAGCAGCGGCAGGCACCGTGTGGTAAATCTCACGAATGGTGTTAGTCCGCTCGACGGAGCGCACATCGGCAGCGGCGCGTGTTTCTTCATATTCTGCGGCCTTTTTGTCGAGGATGATGTCGGCTTTGGCACGTTGCTTTCCCGCCTTTTCCAGAGCCTTTGCATACGCCGCGTCACACTGCCAATCGCGGACTTTGTATCCTGCGACGGCACCGACAACGAGAGCGCCTGCCGCCGCGTAAAGCATGATCGGGTTAGGGATCACGCCAGCCACCCGGCAAACTTCTTCGTCTTCAGCTTGCGGTCGTCGAGGCCGTGCGTGCCGCCGTTGATGCGCTTGGTCAGCGCGAGAATGGCGGTGTCGTTGATGCCTTGATCGCAGATCGACCAAAGCCTGTTCTTGTCGAAGAACCAGAGGGCGCTCTCGAAGCAGAGTTCGCTCGCGACCAGATCGGGGTTCGTCATTACGTCCGGCCGCTTGATGTAGTCCGAGAAGGCCTGATAGTTCGCCTTGCCCGTCAACTGGAGCGCGCCGCGACCGCGATACTTCCAGCCATCGCCGGATGCCTCGACGCCGTTGCCCATGCGGCCGCCGTAGACGCGGTTGGCAATCTTCTGCGGCTGGCGCTCGTATGCCTTGGCCATGGCCTCGGTCGGGAAGTACTTGCCGAAGATGCCGCGCAGGCCGGGAGCCCCGTAGCTCAGGTTCTCACTGAACGCCTTGAAGCCGCCGGTCTCGTGCGCCGTCTGGGCGAAGAAATGCGCGGCGCGATTAGGCGACAGCTTGTAGTAGGCGGCAGCCGCCTTGAGCGTGCCGGGGCCGAATGCGCCATCGGCGGTGACGCCAATCTTCTGCTGGAGGTTTGCGAGGCTCATCCGTCTTTCTTCTTGTTCCAGAGTTCGAAGAGCGTCTTGATCTTCTCCTCCGCCACGCCGAGGCGCACATCCATCTTGGCGAGGATGATCGTCAGGGAGATGAACGCCAGAACAACGGGCCAGAGCTGGCCGATCAGTTCGACGGTGGAGAGGTTGCCAGTCACTTACGCCCCCGGATTGCGCCAGTCAGGAAAGTCGCTCTCGTCAACCACGCCGTCGCCGTTGGCATCGTAGCGCAGGTCGTTGCGATACTTCTCCCACGGGGCCATGTCGTCGTCCTCGTCGGCCACGGGAGCGGCGGGCTCAGGTGCGGTGATTTCCGGCGCGGGCTCTTCTGGCTTCTTATCACGCGCGTTGGCGTTGAGGCTCAGGCCGCCCAGCAGGCCGACGAACGCGCCGATGACCATGTTGAACGCAGGGCCGACGATCTCGAAGACCTTGTCGCTGTCCACGATGTGGTTCGGCATGAACAGGCCAATGACCAGCGCGGCCACGACGACCAGCACAACGCAGGCCAGCGTGACAACGGCCATGCGGATCGTGAACTCGACCGTGTCCTCGATGCCGTCGCGGCTGCTCTCGAAACGATCCCAGAAGCTCATGTCAGGACACCTTGAACGCGATTGTGGACAGCAGAACAATGATGCCGCCCGCGCAGCCGATCATCACCGCCTCGAGGCGCTTGATCCGCATGATGGTCTCGCGCCAGCGCTCGGCGCACACGGCCTCGTGCGTGGTCAGCCGGAGGTTCACGTCGTCGCTCACTTCAGGTTCTCCAGCTTGTAGATGGTGGAGAGGTAGATGCCCGTAACACCATCGATCAGGTTGGCGATCGCGCGGTTGCCGCCACTGATCTCATCGTGGTTCTTCTCGATCCACGCGGCGTCAGCCTTGAGGATCTTGAGGCTGTCACCGGCGGTGTCGCCCGGCGCGGGGATGTTGCCGATCAGGCCATACTGGCCCTGATGCGCCTCAACCAGCGCGTCAAGCGCCTCGATGATCTCATCGTAGAACGTGCCCAGCGCCATGTGCTGGCTGAAGGACTTCGTCCGCCAGTGGTCGAAGTGCGCGAGGTTGCGGGCGTAGAACACCCGGCTGATGAGCTGCTCAATCATCGTCGTGGAGCTTAGCCTCGGGCTGCGCCTCGGCCTGCGTCTTGATCTTCACGACGAGGGGCCACGCGCCAGAGGACGTGGGCAAGTTGCCCAGCGTCTGCAAGACGGCGTTGATCTCGTCGACGGTCAGCTTGAGGGTCAGTTCCATGTTACGCGCCCCACGGCAGCGGCGGGGCCACGACGGGCGGGTTGATCTGGTCGGCAATCTGCGTGGCGACGTTGGCTTCGTAAGCAGCGACCTGCTCATCGCCCAGCGCGCTCTTGACCCAGCCGATCACCTGCGCCTCAGTCAAGTCGGCGTAGGGCGTGAACGGGGCGTCCGGGTCAACCGTCACACCGACAGAGCCGTAGACGCCTGCGGTGTAGGTGCCGTCCGTGCCGGTCAGCGTCCAGTGGACGGTGAAGACCACATCGGTCTCGCCGTCGAGTTCGGGGTAGGCGTCCATCTGTTTGACGGCCCAAGTGTTGGTAACGGTCATGGCTTAGTTCCCTTCGAGTTGTGCCACGCGGGCGGTGAGAGCGTCGATCTTGGCGCTGGCTTCCTGAAGGGCTTTCAGCATGATCGGCATCAGCACACTGCCCTTCAGCACCTTGTGAATTTCCCCGTCCTTGGTCGGGTGTAGAGCGTCTTGCACGAGGCCGGGGAACACCTGCTCCACTTCCTGCGCGATGAAGCCCAGTTCGCGCGGCGTGTCATCGCTGTCATTGTACCAGTTGTACTTGACCACGCGCAGCTTGCAGACATCTTCCAGATAGCCATCGCGGGTCGTCGTGACGTTCTTCTTGACGCGGATGTCGGAGGTGTAAGAAGTCGTGCCGTTTCCGTAGAGATACCACAGCGCCACCGTCTGCGTGACGCCGGCAAAGTGGAAGCTGTTCGTATTGTTGCCGCCGCCGTTGATCGACGACGCGATACCCGCAAGGGTTGAGCCTGCGCTGTCATTGACGAAGTAGGCGACTTGGTTGCCACCAGAAGCAGCGTTCACTTGCAACGTGTAGCTTGGCGCACTCGTCCCGATCCCGACGTTGCCGCTGCTGTCGATGCGCATACGTTCTGTATCGTTCGTGGTAAACCCCAGAGCGTGGTTGCTCCGCAGACCCACAAAACCAATGCTGGAACCGCCGACAGGCTTAAGCTGGATATTTGCGGTGCCGTCGCTGACGTTCAACAGGTCGGCTGGGCTGGTCGTCCCAATCCCGACGTTGCCTGCGGCGGTGATGCGCATACGTTCGGTGTTGTTCGTGCCAAAAATAAGGGCTTGGTTTGTTTCTACTCGGACGATACCTTCTTCGTTTCCGTTCAGACCAAGCAATAGCCCTGCGCTGGTGCCGCTATCCGTATTTGATATGCGGGTATAAACATCATTGCCATCCGAACCATGAACTTGGAGTTTCTGGACTGGCGCGCTCGTCCCAATCCCGACGTTGCCGCTGCTGTTGATGCGCATCCGTTCGTCGCCGTTAGTACGGAAGGCAACAAGGCTTGAAGCCCCATCCGCTTGGATAACCGTTTCACCAGTATCGGTGCATCTAATAAGGCCATTCTGCGCTGAAGCCGCGCTATTGGTGAACTGGATCGCCGCCGCCGTTGCTGTCGCGTTTGAGCGGATACGCATGGCGTACCCGACACTGGCAGTCGTATCACCGGAGGCAACATCAAGGCGATAGGTGGGGCTGCTCGTCCCGATCCCGACGTTGCCGCTGCTGTCGATGCGCATACGTTCGACAAAATCAGCGCCAAACCGGCGGGTGCTGAACTGCATATAGCCAGACCAGTCCCCACTGGTGCTGTTTTCTTTGCGGCCAGCGACAGACGCAAACGATAACGAGTTGCTCCCGTCGTATAAACCGCCAAGGTCAATTTTACCGCCGATATTTGCGGCCTGAGCGGTCGTTGAATAGGCGTTAATAACCCCGCCGTTTGTGCCGTCCGCGATGTTGGCTGAACGAACATCCAACTTCGCACCGGGGCTGCTCGTCCCGATCCCGACGTTGCCTGCGCTGGTGATGACCATGTTAGTTGTTGCGCGACTGTTATTGCCAAACTGAAGCGCGTCATTGGTGCGGTCAGCCCAAATTTGCCAGTTGCGCTGACCTTGGTTTTCAAAACCGATGCCCGCGCTGTTAGAGCCAACATTGGTGGCGCTGACCCATGCTTGCGTGTTGCCGTTTTGGTTTAGATGCAGTAGGTAAGCAGGCGAACTCGTCCCGATCCCGACGTTGCCGCTGCTGTCGATGCGCATACGCTCGGTGCCGGTAATTTTCCAGATATGCTGCGCGGCATCTGCGAGGCGATTTGCGTATGCGCTTTGCGCCGCGTTGGTGGCTACTTCTTGGACTTCAGTGGTGCTAACTTCAAACCGGGTTTGCGAAGTGCCGGCACCGCCGTTGACGGTAAATCTAGCGGCTAGTGAAGCCGTCCCGATCCCGAGGTTGCCGCTGCTGTCGAGGCGCATGCGCTCAGCGCCGTTTGTGCTGAACGCGATGGTGTCCACACCGGGAGACCACAGGCCGGTGTTGAGGTCACCCGTGAAGGTGTAGGACGGAGTGCCGACTGCGCCAAGGCCATTGGCGATGCTGGTGGCCGAAGCCGCGCCGAGGGTGGGCGTGACAAGCGTAGGGCTGTCCGACAGCACAACAGAGCCCGTGCCGGTTGAGGTGGTGACGCCCGTACCGCCATTGGCGACTGGGAGCGTACCGCTGACATGGGTCGTCAGGCCGATCTTGCCGTATAGCGGCGCAACGCCCACACCGCCTGAAATTAGCGCATTGCCCGTGGCGACGTCGGCCAGCTTGGACAGGGCCGTGGTCGTCGAGGCGAACAGAATGTCGCCAATCGCGTAAGAAGACTGCCCGGTGCCGCCGTTGACGGCAACAAGCGTGCCGCTCAGCGTCAGCGTCCCTGCTCCGGTAATCGGCGAGCCGCTGAACGTCATGCCCGTCGTGCCACCCGAAGCGGCTACGGAGGTGACGGTGCCGACGTATGTCGAGTCCGCCAGCACCTTGACGACGCCACTGGCGTTTTCAAAGTACAGCTTCTCGTCGGTGAGATTGATCGCCAGTTCGCCGGCCACGAGGTTCCCCGCCGTGGGCACCGCAGCCGCAGTGGTCGAACGGTACAACTGGATGGGCGTGAAGCCGCTTTGGGCCATTAGAATGTTCCTCCGTCAATTCCGCCGAATGTAGGAGCTGACGCCCCGTTTGATACCAGAACTTGGCCCGCAGTGCCAGCACCTGTGAAGGCATACGCCGTGCCTGTGCCGTAGGCAACGGCCCCCGCAGTCGGCGCGGCCGTCGCGTTCGTGCCGCCATTGGCCACCGGCAGCGTACCGCTGACGTGCGTCGTGAGGCCGATCTTGCCGTAAGCGGGCGCAACGCCCACGCCGCCGGAGATCAGGGCGTTGCCGGTAGCGACATCGGCCAGCTTCGACAGCGCCGTGGTCGTGGAGGCGAACAGCAAGTCGCCTACCGCGTAACTAGACTGCCCAGTGCCGCCATTGACCGCCGCGACGATGCCGGTGACGTTTGCCGCCGTGCCGGTCGTGTTCTGGTTCAATGTCGGCACATCAGCCGCGACAATCGCGCGGAACGTTGGCGTGCCCGGCGCGCCATTGGGGGCCGCGAGAAACGTGTTCGCCGTCTGCGAGGCAAAGTCACTCGGGACAACCGAGAGCGTGCCGCCCAGCGTAAGGCTGCCCGAGGTCGTTACGGTGCCGGTGAGTGTGAGACCGCTGACCGTACCCGTGCCGCTCACCGAGGTGACAGTGCCGACAAACTGATCCGTGGCGTTGATGGTAATCGCGCCGGCACCGTTGGTGATGCTGATATTCGTGCCAGCGGTCAGCGTGGCCTTAGTCAACGTGTTGCCGGTCGTGTTGCCGATCAGGAGCTGGTCGTCGGTGTAGCTGCTCTGCCCTGTGCCGCCGTTGGCCACGGCCAACGTGCCGCCAAGCGTCAGCGTCCCGGCCGTTGTGATCGGGCCGCCAGTCAGCGTCAGCCCAGTCGTGCCGCCACTGCCCGCGACGGACGTGACCGTGCCGACGAAGGCGTCGTTCGACGTAATCGTGAAATTCGGATACGTGCCCGTCACCGCAGTCGTGCCAGCGCCGGTCAAGGAGACCACCTGATCGGGCGCGGAGTTCGTCAGGGAGCCCGCCGAGAGCAAAAGCCCGGTGCCGACAGTGATTTCCTCCGCCGCGCCGCTGCTTGCCGTTGTGCGGCCCAGCAGACGGGCAGTGGCCATGGTCAGGCCGCTAGTCGTGTACGCGCCCGGCGCAACGTAGTCGGTGCCTGCAGACGCCGCAGACAGCGCCGTGCCGTTGCCCTTGACTAGGCCGGTCACGGTCGTCGTCAGCGTGATAGCCGGAGTGGTGGTGCTGTTGGCGACAGACCCCGACAAGCCGTTGGCCGTCACCACCGAGACACTGGTCACGGTGCCCAACGTGCTGTCGTTCGACGTGATGGTGAAGTTGGGGTAGGTGCCCGTGACAACGGTCGTGCCCGCGCCAGTCAGGCTGACGATCTGATCTGGGGCGGTATTCACGACCGTGATGCTGCCAGACGTGGTGATGGGGCCGCCCGAGACGCTGATGCCCGTGCCCGCCGTGAGATTGACGCTGGTCACCGTGCCGGTGCCAGTCAGTGCAAGCCACTCAATGTCGGTCGCACCGGCGTTGAGTGCCAGCACCTTGTTCGCATTGCCTGTGTAGTTTGGCAGTAGATTGACGCGCGCCGCCGGGACAGTTGTCGCGTTCGTGCCGCCACTGGCGATGGCCAGCGTGCCAGACAGGGCGTAGGCGCTGCCCGCGAGGCCGAAAGACAGCCCCGTCGTGCCGCCCGTCAGGCTGCGGAATATCGGAGCCGCAGTGCCCTGCGAGAAGAACACCTGCTCAGCCGTGCCGGTGTTCGACAAGTCAAGGTTTGAGCCGTCGCTGTAGAGGATGGCACCGGCAACAGGGCTTAAGCTGCTGCCGGTGCCGCCACGAGACATGGGGAGCACGCCAGAGGTCTCGGTGGCATCTGATAGGTCTACCGCCGGGTGGACGTGATCCTCGCGGGCGGCGACCGTGGCTGTGCCGGCGCTCGGCACGCCGCCGGACTGCGGTGTCGCAGTGGAAAGGGTCAGCGATATGGTGCGATCGGCCGCCAGCGTGCCGCCGCCCGTCAGGCCCGCGCCCGCCGAGATGCTGCGCGAGGTGGGGACGTAGCCGCCAAGGTTGATCGGCGTGGTGCTGGCGACAGTGACGCGCCCCTTGGCGTCAACCGTTAGAACCGGGATATTCGCAGGATCGCCGTAGGCACCCGCGACGACACCGCTGTCAGCAAGCTGGCTGAAGCCAACACCCCCAGCAGCAATAGATATGACGCGGTTAGCAGACAGATCGCCGCCACCAGTGAGGCCGCTTCCGCCAGTGATCGTCCGGCTCGACGGTACCGCTCCCACAGCCGCGATGTTGCTGAACTGAACCTTGTAGGTGACGCCGTCGATGACATAGGGCAAAAATCCTGCCGTGCTCAGCCCCTGATACTCAGGAAGCTGCGTGATCCTCGTCGGGACGAGGTTGCTCGGTACGGTCGTCTGGACGGTCATTGCGGCTCCGTATCGAGATAACCGTCGCCGTCCTCGCTGATAAGGAACCCATTGTCGTTTTCCAACGGCAGACCCGCCGGGTTGGAATACAGCGGCGTGTCAGGGCGCGCGTAGCGCAAGGCGATCACCTCGGGTTGACGCGCGGGCAGACGATACGGATCGTAGTCGTCCATGTCGTCTTTGCAGACACGCAATCCGGGGTAGTTGGGGTCGCTATACAGATCGTCTAGGCTGAACTTGCGGCTGCAGCGGCCGCAAATGCCGATGCCCAGCGTGGAGCGCCCGCGAGTGTCGAGGTAAATCGGCACGCGCTTACCTCGTGTACTGACTAATGTTCGGGGCCATCATCATCGGGCTGTTGTCGCGCTCCTCGGCCTGAGCGGTGTACAGCGCAGTGTTGGCCTTCTGGTCGAGCAGAGGGATCATGCTCGGATCGACTTCCGCGATCTCCAGCGCGAGCTTCGCCGCCAGCATGGAGACGATTGCCTCGTACCAACGCTGCGGCACCTCAAGCTCTTGGGTCATCGTCCCCACGTCCATGATGTACCGCTGCACCCAAATGACGAGTTGGCACGTAGTCGCGCCGCTGTTGGGCACGGGCCACAGGTGCATGATTGGGTTGGGGATTTTCCGGTCATACCAGAATTGAAGTGATCGATTGCTCTGGAAGCTCTTGTTCGGCAGGTTCGTGTAGTCGTCCCGGTTCATGCGCGCCAACGGGATCTCGGTGGGCGTGTTGCCGAGGAAGATTTGACTGAATACGAGAGTGCCGCTGGTTGCCCGCACGCGGAAATACGGCGCGGCCACACTGCTTTCGAGATCGTACCAAGTCCACTCCCCAGCTACTGCGACAGGTGTCTCGGTCTGGATCGTCACCCACACGATGCCGTCATCCGAGCGCTCAAAGGCGACAGGCACCGAGGCCGCTCCCCAGCGGATGCCGACAGTGCTGACGAAGGTGAAGCCGTTGAATTGATACGTGCGCGTCGTGGACGTGGTCGTCTTGGTGCCGTCCACCTGCTGGAGCTGCCGGAAGTTGCTGTTCAGGATGTCCACGACCTTGGTGTCGAGGGTGACATCGCCGAAGCCGTCGTACAGCGGCAGGATTTGCTTCTCGATGCACCACAGCGGCGCGCCCATGTTGGCGAGATCCGACAGCAGCAGATAGAGCTGGTCGTTGGCAATATCGACATACTCAGCCGTGATCGTCTCCGCGCGCACTTTGCAGCGCCGGAAGGCGTTCTCCATGACCTTGCGTGTGTTGAACACGGTCTGCGATATTGTATTGCTGTATGCCATCAAGCCTGCTCGCTGGTCGTGATCAGCAGCCTACTAGCGCGAGCAGGCATCTCTGGCGGGGTGACTATACAAGAAGTGGCGTCCGGCAACAAGCCAGACGCCCCTACTTCAGCACTTGCCCTTCGGCATGACGGCGAGGCCGCCCTTCTTGCGGCGCATCATCTCGCGCATCTCAGCGCCTTCCTGCACCGACATGCGGTTGCCGCTGGCCACGCTGGCACCCACTGGCGGCAGCATCGGCTCACGGCGCGTGGCCGGAACGCGCTTCTTCATCTCGCGCATCATGCGCATCTCGCGCTCGGTCATGGCACCCATGCCCTTCTCGCGGCGCATCATCTCCCGCATCTCGCGGGCTTCCATTTCGGCCATGCGGTTGCCGCTGGCTGCGCTCTCGGCGGACGACGGCATCTTCACGCCACCGCCCATTGCCTTCTTCATCGGCATCTTGCCGGCTTCGCTCATGGCAATCGCCATCGCCTGCTTCGGGCTCTTGACCTTCGGGCCTTCCTTCGAGCCGCTGTGCAGCTCGCCCTTCTTGAACTCGCCCATGACCTTGGCGATCTTGGCACCAGCCTTGGCGCTGCCGCCCTTGGCGTAGCCGTCAACCATGCCGCCGCCCATGTACTTCATCTTGGTGCTGTCTTTGAAGCCGTCCATTGCCTTATCCCTTCACACGAAAACTGGCGGTCTTTTCCGCAACCTTCTTCGGCTGCTTGGCGAACTGTTTGCCAGCGGCAGTCGCCTTTCGTTTTGCGCGGGTGGTCGCGGCGTACTCCTTGACCGACAGCGACTTGATCGCGTTGGCGGGCAGGTACCGCTCGCCTGTCGCATCCGGGCCCTGCGTAGACGGCTTGCCGGACTTGGTGCGCCAGTCCTGCTTCGTCCACGCCTTGAGGCTCTGCTGCGACTTCTTAATCACGGTAGCCGCCGCCCTTGGCCTTGTATTGCTGCGCCAGCATCTGCGCCTTGCGGGCAGACCACTGCCCCGGCGCGCCACCCTTGCCGCCCGATTTGATCGAGTTGAACAGCGACTTCCGCATGCCCGGCTTGGTGTAGTTGCCCGCCTCGTTGACGCGCGACTTGCCGCCCTCGGCGTAGCCCTCGACCATGCCGCCTTCTGCCTTGCAGTCCCACTTGCGGAGCGCCAGCGCCTTGCGCGTCGGCTTGCCGTTGTCGTCCTTCATCGGGCCTTCCATGCCACCCATCCGGGCGCAGAAGCTCTTGCGCCGCGCGGCCGCCTTGGGCGACTTCTTGGCCTGTTTGGCGCTCACGGGCGGCTTGATGTCCTGCCCCTGCGCCTTCAGCGAGGCGCGGCCCTTGGCATTGAGGCCACCCTCGGGGTTCTTGCCCTCTTTTCGCGTCCACGCGCCGCCCCCGGAGGCGTATTCGTCGCGCTTGACGGCGAAATCGTCACTTTTGACGTGTCCGCCCTTCTTGAAAGGCAGTCGAACACCCGCGCTGATGCCGCGCTGCGCCGGATTGTAGCCGACATCGGCCGAAAAGCCGGGAGATTGGTACCCGACGCCCATATTTGTCACCTGCGGCGGCCTCGCGGGCATGTTTGGCTGCGCGCCCATGCGTCCGACGCCCAGATTGGCGCTAAAACCGCCGCCCAGAGGCGCATTTACGTTCATTTGCTGCATCTGCGGCGTGGCTTGCACGTTCACGCGCTGTGACAAGCGCTGCAAAAGTCCCGGATCCGCCGGCATCTGGCCCACATTCGGCCGCTGAGACACGCTCAAGGCGTCGTTGATCTCGTCCCGCGCCCGCATTGCGTTGAGATCGAAGGAAAAGCCGCCGGGCATCAGGCGATCCGCTCAGCAACAAGGATGACAGACGGGATGGCCGGGGCAATCGCGCCCGCCGCAGTGAAGTCGAGCGTCACGCTCACGTTCTCGGGCAGCCACATGATCTCAATGTACTGACCGGCGGTAACCTGCTCGTAGAAAACGACTTGAGACAAAGTGACACCGCCATCAGCAGCTTTAGGGACGTTCATAGTGCTGGCAGAATTGGCGATGTTGGTGCCGTTTAGGCGGAACCAGAACGTCGCGTCGTGATTGTTGGTATCCGTGTTCTTAAACTGAAAGCTCGGCGCGAGGGCGTAGGTGCCGGCCGCCGCAAACGTGATGCGCGTCGGGTTGCCGCTGCCGTCGTTGGCGATGCTGATGCCGCTGGAGAACACAGTATTCTCAATTCGCACCGCAGTTGCCACCGAAACGCTGCCGGTTTGATCGGTCGTGCTGTTGGCCGAGATGAGCGCACGGCCCGCCAAAGACAGGAACGGCACCGCCGTGGCGCTATTACCAATCGCGCTCGCCGCCACCTTCTTCGACGAGCCGCCCTGCACCGTCTCAAACAGCTCCGTGCCGGCCAGCGGCGTGGTGGCTGCGGTGAGATCCGTAATCTTGACGTTTGCCATGCGGCGACCCTCTTAGGTGATGGACTGCTGGGTAATCGTCAGCCGGATCGTGCCCGTGCCTGATGCGGTATTCAACCGAACGGCGCGCATCAGCGTTTCGGTGAACGCCGTCTGGCTCGTCGTGGCACCCGTCAGCGCCGCCACTGGATGGGCTACGGCGAGCTGCGTGATTGCCGTGTTGAACGGGTCTTCGTTGGTGAACTGCACAGAGTAGTTGGCGGTGCCGCTCAGGATGTTGACCGAGATGGTCGTAACCTGATTGCGGGCGTAGATGTCCAGCGGAATGAAGGTGCCGGTGGACGCCCCGTTCACCGTGATCGTCTGCTCAATGGGACGCATTGGTGTGTCCTTCTATGCTAGAGAGCAGGCCGAGCGCACTTCCATTCGCCCGGCCTGCTCTCATGCCAATTACGCGGCGACCGCACCGTTCAGGGCGACGATGTCCCAACCCGAAACGGTGTAGATCAGCATCGCGCTGTCGCCCACGGCGGTGAACGTGATGGTGGTGAAGCCGATCTTGGTGGTGGGGGTCAGCACGGCCGAGCCGCCGTCAACCACGTGACTGATGATCTTGATCTGGCCCACGACACCGTTGGCCAAGGTCAGGGCCTGCGCCGCGCCAGTGGTGGTCAGCGAGGTGAGCATGTCGGTCAGGTTGACCGCGCCCGCGCCGGACAGCGCCTGATTGGTGGCGATCACGTCGCCGGTGATGTTACCAGTGACGTCGCCGGCGACGTTGCCGGTGACGTTGCCGGTGACGTTGCCGGTGACGTTGCCGGTGATGTTGCCGGTGACGGTGCCGATGAAGCCAGCGGTCGAGGTGACCGGCCCGGAGAATGTGGTCGAAGCCATGATCAGTCCTTATGCACAAGTCGCCTGTCAGTCTGTGCATCGTCCGCTGGGCCGGTCTGACAAGCTGGGGTTTGCCCAGATTGTCTATGATATAGCACATACGTTTGTGCCTTGGCTAGTAGCCCCTCGTCATCGTTGAAGAGGCCCAGACCGCGATTGCAGTTCGAGCAAAGCAGGGCGCGGATCGCGCCCGTGACGTGGTCGTGATCGATGGCGAGATCCTTCGTCTTGCCGTACCTGCTATCAACAGCCCCCTCGGGTCGAGAGCAGATGGCGCACACGCCGTTCTGCGCTTGAAACAATTTTTCGTAGTCTTGCGCCGTAAAACCTTGCGCTCTCCAATCTCTGGTTTTGAGATAGTGGGGATGGCATATGCCAAGAGCGTAAACGTGATTGTCGCAGGTTTTGATTGAGCAGACAGCAAAAGGCTTAGTTCGATCTCGGTTTTTAACATGCCCGTGCCGCAGTTTGCGCTGGTAGTGCTTCTTGCACAGGCCGTGCGCCTTCACCGGCTCCACGCAATCTTCCACCACGCACTCGGGCGGCTTTTCGCGCTCACGGGTGCGGATTTCTGGAGTTACCGGCGCACCGCGTCGAAGTTGCATGTAGTGCGTCTGGCAGTAGCCGCGCGCCTTGTGAGGCCGATCGCATCCGGCCATCGTGCAGGTATCGTGTTCTTTGAGCATAAAAAGACCCCCATCGGTTGGTAGGATGCGTATCCTAGTCACCGATGGGGGCTTTTACAAGGGGTTTTTAATCCCTTGTTTTACAAGGGCTTAGATGCCCGGAGTGCCGAATACGCCACGGGGGTCAGTCCAGCCGAAGGCATAACGCTCGGTTGCCTTGTAGCGCATGCTGTCGGTTTCGAAGTCACCTTCCATCGACTTCTCGAGGCCGCGACGCATCGCGAGCTTGAGGCCTTCCGGCGCGTCGGTCTCGACCCAGAAGGCCGTGTTGGAGGTGATACGCGACAGGTTGGCCTGACCGTCAGTGAGCAACCCGAGACTTTTGACTGGGTTGATATCATTGTCGGCAGTGCCTGCACGCAGGACGCTCTTCAGCAGCACTTCGGCTTGGAAGACGTTCGACGGGCCGGTCACGATCTTCTTCGGCGTCAGGCGGATACGCTTGCCGTTGTTGTCAACAGCGTTGCGGATCTGGATCAGCAACTGCTCCAGCGAGGTCTGCGACAGAGCCGCAGCCACGTTGAGCTGGTTGCTGAACGTGCCGTTGGCGATCGGGTGGTTGTTGGCCACCAGCGACACGCCGTCGCCGCCCGGATACGAGCCGTTGAAGGCACGGTTCAGGACGTTGGCACCCAGCGTTTCCTTCGTCTCGATCAGCGACTGCGCGAGGTGACGCGCATAGGTCTGACCGATACGAATGTGGTCGCCGTCTTCCACCAGCACCTTGGTCAGGGCGAAGGCCAGACCGTAGACGCGATAGACGTAGCGCTGGATGAACAGCACGCCGCCCGACTGGTAGGTGACCGGCATGCCGTCCGGCAGTTCCGGGGCAGCCCCGAAGCCGTACAGGACAGGCTCTTCATGGTAGTTCCGGGGGATGCCCTTGAACTCCTTGAAGACCTGCGACCATTCGTCAGCGCGCTGGTCATAGATGCCATTGAACTCTTCGTTCAGGATCGGTTCGACGATTGAACGAAAGTCGGTTGAACGCATAGGCGTAGCCATTGTTCAAGCCCTCCTAATTAGATGGCAGCTTTGTCAGCAACGAACTGATGTTCGCTGATCTGAACCTGCGCGATGACATAGGTGTCGCCGAAGGCGTTGTCCGGGCCGGGCGTGATGCCGACGAGACGGACAGAAGCATTGGCGGCGGCGGAGGCAACGTCCAGAGCCTGAGTGCTCAGGCCGGTGGTGGTGTTGCCCGAGATGGCAGTCAGGTCGTACTGCTTGCCGATATCTGCCACGGTCAGAGCGGCGTTGCTCTGGATTTCGTAGAAGATGGTCGGATCAAGCGTGGCGTAGGCCACGACCTCAGTGCCGACCTGCGAGGCAGTCCACTTGTTCGACACGCGGCGGCGACCGTCGCTGTCGGTGAACTCCACGCCCTGAAAGACGCCGATGAAGGCGGCACCAACAGCGGCGGCGACGATGTTGCCTTCAGTTTCGCCGCCGCTGGTGGCGGGGGCGATACGGACGGGCTGGTTTTGGAAGATGTTCTGGGCGTAACCCGACGCACACGTGAAGGCGGTGGGGCGAACCACACCGCTGGGCGAGTACGACGGGCGCAGACCGAACGGTGCGTTGACCGTGGCAGACATGAGCCTGTTTCCTTACAAAAGGGTTTCAATAGGCATCAGGCGAAAAGGCCCTTTGCCGGGTTTGAACCATACCCTCCCCGCACGTCGTCCTCTTCGACGAGACGACCGCCAGAACGCTCGGCTTGCTCGCGCATCAACTGCGCGGTTTCCTCGAGCTTGTTCTCCTCCCGCATGGGTGCGTCGTGGTGAGCTTCCTGCATGTACCTGTAGTACAGGGACAAGGGCAGCTTAGCCGCGATCATTTCCTTGACGGCAACGCAACCGACGTATTCGCCGGTCTTCATGGTGACCAGTTCCATCCCCGGAACGTCTTCGGCACGAATGAGTTCGTAGCCCAGACGCAGGCGGTGTTGGATCGTGTCGCCGTTGTTCGTCGTCGTCAGCCAGCACACATGATATCCGGGGATATCTGGAATGTTGGGTAGAGCATCGTTGTACAACTGCATTCGGAACATCGCGAGCCGGTCATCTTCCGAGATTTCGCGGTTCTGCGTTGTGCGCCGATCCTGCGTCTCTCGGGGTTGCCGACTAACACCCAGTTCCTTCTTCAGGCGATCATCCATACGTTCTTCAGACATTTAGCTCTCTCCTTTTCAGCGAGCTGTGTTGCGGTCGTAGTCCTGATACGCCTTCAGGTAGCGCTTGCGAGCGACAGGGTCGTCCCAAACGCCAGCGTCTAACATAGCCTGTTTGCGCTCAGGTGTCACTACTACTTCGTTCTTGGTGCTCGGCGGTGCGTATTCGCGGCCGCTGCCGGTCGGCGGAGCCTTGCGCTTGGTGTTGCGCGCAGGTGCTTCTGCCTCCCCATCACCGATGCGGTTGGCCACGCGGCGCGTCAGCTCGTGCCAATACTCCTCGCTCGCGGGGTTCCAGCCCTCACGCGCCAGAGCGTTGTCGATCGCCTTGGTGATGGCGCTGTCCTCGTCGCGGCCCTGCGGGTCGTACCACGAGTTGGCTGACAGCCACTGCTGCGCGTAGTTCGTGACGCGCGGGTCGGCGCGCGGCGCGGTCGCCTCCTTGGCGGCGGCCTCGAAGCGATCCTTGTACGCGGAAAGCTGCGTGGCGCGCTCCTTGGCTTCGTCGCGGATGCGGAGCGCCGTCGCGGCGTCCTCACCGTTGCCGGCCTCGATCGCGCGGGCCATGATCTGCTCGGCCTGCCGGGCCTCGGCCAGTGCCTGCTGCAGTTGCTGCTGCACGCCGGCCGCGTTCTGCGTCAGCGTGTTGCCCTCGACCGCAGCCATGCGGCGCATGAGTTCGGCGTTCTGCTCGCGCAGATACGCCAGCTCCTGCTGCGAGCGCTCCTTGGCCACCTTCTGCAGTTGGCGGCGCTTGACGCGGCTGTCGCGGTTCTTCTTCGTCTTGTCGACGATCTCGTCCTCGGAGTCGTCCTCGGACGTGCCCATGCGGCTGTCCTCGTCCTCGTCCTCATCGTCGTCCTGCACCTCGGGCTGCTCAACCTGCTCGGTGCCGTCGGTCTCGATGACGACGATATCGTCGTCCTTTTCGTCTACTGTATCAGCCATGATCGGCTCCTTTCAGCCTTATGGATCAGACGAACGCCTTCATCGCGAGCGGGTCGCCCGTGACTACGCCGATCAGATCCAGATCGTTGAGAATGACGAAGATCACTTCCTGATCGTCGTCGATTTTGACCGTCCACTTGTCACCGCCGTATTTGGGGACGCGGACGAAGTCCCCCGGCGTAGCCCACGAGCCCTCTGGCCACGGCTCTTGCGTGTTGCGGTTCTTGAAGGCCAGATCACCAACGGCCACGACCTTGGCCACCTGCGTGTTCCACGTTTCGGTGTCCTTGGTGTCGCCCGTCAGGATGATGCCGCCGGCCGTCTTCTTCTTGGCCAGACGGATCTGGCACAGCACGCGGCTGCCAAAGGGCTTCACGCCCGGATCGACGGCCGGGAAGGCCTCGTCGATGCTGCCATACGCAAACTGTACCTTGTTCATAACGTAGTCTTGCACGGGTGCTCCTCCGCTCAAGTGTTTAGAGATTATAGTCTTTTCGCTCTTTCTCCGCGACCATGTCTAGCAACACGGTCTTGGCCAGCTCGAGACCAGCGTAAATGCCGACGACCTTCCCGTACTCGAAGAGGTCGCGGCCTTGAGGCTGCTCCAGCGCATCGCGTGCCAGATCGGCCTGCGATTGCTCCAGACGCTGCAGCAGAACCTCAATTCTCATGCAGGCGTCTTCGGCGAGCTCTTGCCGCCCATCGCGCCCTTGCCGGCACCGGTCTCGACAGCTTCGCCCATTGCCAGACGCTTGTGCATCTTGATGCCGTCCTTACCGACCGGCTTGCCCTTGGTGTCGTTCATTTCAGTCTCCTCGTTACGGGTTGATGCCGGTGCCGGTGCTGACGCCAAAGCGCTCACCCGTCTCGACCTCCAGTTGCGCCAGCTCCATGGCCGTCAGGTTGTCCTGCGTGTTCATCGCCTGACGCACCTGCATCTCAGCCATCTTGCGCTCGGTCTCCTGCCGCTCGACCTGCTGGTCGGCGGCGAGGCGCGCCTGCTCTTGCTGCGCGTCGAGCTGCATCTGCGCCACGTCGAGCTGGGTGCGCTGCTGGTCGGCGGCGGCACCCTGCTGCAGCTTGGCCGCATCGATCTGCGCCTTCTGCTGGGTCTGGGCGGCCGTGAGCTGCAGGCGCTGGGCGTCGAGCTGCGCCCGCTGCGCGTCGCGCTGGGCCTGTGCCTGCAGTTGCGCCTGAGCCAACTGCACGCTCGGGTCAACCGGCGGCTGCGGTGCGAACGACTGCATGACCTGCTGCGCCTGCTGTATGACGGGCGGCAGGGCGGCGAACACGTTGCCCGCTTCCTGCGCCACGATCTGAGCCGCCTCGGCCAGCATGCCGTCGAAGGCCCGCTTGTCGTCGGCGGTCTTCAGCTCCTTGAGCAGGTCGCCCAGATCCTTGCCGCCTGTGGCCTCGGTGCCCAGATCGAAGATGCTCGACGCGTACCACATCGCGATGTGCTCCTTGATGTGGTTCAGGATCGCCGGGATGAACGTCGGCGCGATCAGCGGGTTCATGCCCAGCGCTGGCGACATCAGGTAGGCGAGGTGCGTCTTGAGGTGGGCGATGTGATCCTGCTCGGGGAAGGCCACGATCGGCCGGCCCATAGTCGCCGCCACGTTCTCGTTGACGGCGTTCTGCTCCTTCGGCTCCATCGCCGGGTTGAGCAGCTCCTTGGCGTTGGGGATCTTGAGCGTGTCGAGGATGCGCTCCTCGACCTTGCGCTGGTTGTACAACTGCGGCATGGCCGCAGCGCGCTGGGCCACCGCCTGCACCTGCGCGAAGCGTTGCGCCTCCGAGAAAATGTTCGGGTCGCTGACCGGCACCACGTCGAGCGGGCCTTCGAAGTCGGCGCGCGTGGCCAGCTCCTCGCCCAGCTCAACGTCCGTCTCCTCGTCGTCGAGGTACATGGCGTTGAGGCGGTGCAGGATGGCCAGCAGCTTCTGCATCGAGTTGTGCAGGCGCGCGTGGATGGCGCTGAACACGACCATGCCCTGCTCGATCTTGGCGAGCGTCGTGCCGACTGGCGCGTTGGCGTTGCCGTCAGCGATGTCCTCCATGCTGGTGCGGATGACGCCTTTGCCCGCATCGACCAAGAAGCCGAGCAACTGGAACAGCACCGCAGACGGCGGGTTGTAGGGCAGGGGCATGATCAGCTTGCGGATGTCGTCCGCCGCCATGCCGCCCTCGATCTCCATCACCTGCGTCGGCTGGATCTCGAGGCTCTGCCCGCCCTTGCTGCCGCCCTTGAGCTTGAGCATGGTCTGGCTGTTGCTGATGTGTGCGCTGTCGAGCAGGGCGCGCAGTGCGCCCGTCGATGCGGCCGCGATGCCGCCGACCATGTGCGGCAGGCCGATCGGGTACGCGCCGCGCCACGGGATGAACGGGAACTCGACGAACCACTGCAGCTCTTCGCGCGCCTCGTCCAGTTCGTCCCAGTTGCGGTAGATCGACAGGATCTTGCCCGACGACTTGTCGATGCTGATGATATACGGCAGCGCCTCATCGTCCTCGATGTCGGCGATGGTGTACACCTCGTAGATGGTGCGCAGGCCGTCCTCGTTGTAGCTCGTCTCGGTGCGGCCCTCGATCTTGTTGTTCGCCTTCTCGGCGACGCTGTAGTCGGGCTCCATGTTGACCGGGCCAACGTCCACGTCGCGGTACATGCCGCTCTTGACGCGGCGCTGGTAGTCCACGGCCGTAAGATACTGCACGTGCGTCTTGCGCTGCGCCGTGTAGAAGTTGGTTGCAGCGAACGGCAAGTGCATGTCGTCAATCGCGACGAACAGGAACTCCGGCCGGTTGCGCGCCTCGTTCCACGTGGTTTTCATGTATTGAGCCCCACCAAGGGGCACCTGAGTGAGCAACTGCTCCAGCTCGGCGCGGAACTCGCTGGACTGGACGGTGAGCTGCCAGTTCATGAAGGTGGTCTTGCGCTTGGCCTTCTTGACCTTCTCGCCGGTGGGCTCGCCGGGGATGAAGTCCTTGACCGGCCCCTGCGGCGGGAACAGTTCCTTGATGGCGCGGGCGGCGAAGTCCACGCAGGCCTCGGTCAGCATCGGGTGGACGACCTTGGTCGCGCCTTGGAACTGCGCGCCGCCGGGTGCGTCGTCGCCCAGACCGGTGCGGCGCAGGCCCTCCTCGTACTGCTCGTCGCGCTTCTTGCGCGCCTCCTTGTCCTTGCTGATCAGGTCGAGGTACGTCTGCGCCAGCGTCTGCAGCTCGCTCTCGGGCATGATCTCGGCGAGGTTGGCGAGGAAGTCATCGGAGCGGGGCTCCATGTTGTCATCGTCATCCAGCCGGACGATGGCACCGCCGTCGGGCGTGTCGATCACGTCCTCGTCGTCGGCCTCACCCAGATCGACCATCTCGGTCTCGGGCAGATCGTCATCGTCTTCCATGCCCGCTCCTTAGACAGCGTACGGATTGCTAACCGGCTTGGGCGGAGGCCCAACAGGTTCATCTTTTTTGGCTTGTACAGCATCCAGTAGGCGTTTGTCCATCATCAGCCTGAGCGCCTGACTGGTGCTGTCCACGTAGTCGTCGTGCTTGATGCTGCCCGGCCCGGTGTACGAGCACAGTTGGTGCAGCAGCGGATCGACCCAGTTGCGCGGCCGGCCGGGGTGTTTGCTGCTCTCGGGCAGCCAGACCATCTTGCGTGCAAAGATCGGCGAGACGATGTGCAGGCGGGTCAGCTTGTCGGCGCGGCCGGGGTTGTAGGCGTAGGCCTCGATGCCCTCGCGCTCCAGCATCTGGCGCAGGCTGATGCCTGAGCCCTTGTCCTCAATCAGCAGGATGTCCGGCTTGCGGCCGGACGTGAGCGGCTTGCTGCTGCCGAACAGGGGCTTGATCACGGCCGCGTCGTCGTCGTCCCCGTACGACACGTTCAGCTCCTTCTTCACCTTGCGGATCAGGTCGGGCAGGCCGAGGTGCTCCTCCCAGCAGTCGAGCAGCATGACGTTGTTGCGCTTCTCGTGGAAGAACACGCCCCAGACGCTGCACGCCGTCGGGTCGGGATCGCCCGATCGCTTGTCCATGGTCTTCTCGGTGAAGGCCGTGTCGAGCGACATGACCACCAGATCGAAGCGGGGCAGCGGCTTGTCGTGCGGCCACAGGCGGAACTGCGATCGCTTGACAATTCCAGCTTCCTCAGGATCCACCAATTCCCCCAACGCCTCTTGACGAAAGATGACCGTACCCTCCATCGCCATAATCTGGTCACGGAAGGTCGGCGCTAGGTTGGCCATGTTCGACATGCTGGTGGCGCGCGTGATGGTCACGTCTTTCCCGCTGCGGGCCACTAGCTGGCGGATGAGCTGCTTGGGCTTTGGCGTTGTGGTGGCCACCATGCGCGGGTTCTTGCCGAGGCGCAGGGCGAACATGATCATCTGCCACGCGTCTTCGTCATACGTCCACGCCGCCAGCTCGTCGGCCCAGACCCGATGCCACTGGCCGCCGCGAAAGCGCTCAGGCTCTGACGCGGGAATGCCCTTGATCAG
>Ga0181350_1000081_pt1 | contig 28628 bp, 38 predicted proteins | sample Su13VDMM110DCMD_FD_130105 | JGI IMG/M metagenome (GOLD analysis project Ga0181350, IMG submission 130105) | Freshwater viral communities from Lake Michigan, USA - Su13.VD.MM110.DCM.D | ecosystem: Environmental > Aquatic > Freshwater > Lake | place: USA: Michigan | collected 2013-07-16
ACTTATATTATTTTCTAAATTTTGAATTCTTCTTTCAAGATACCACTGAGCCTTCTTGAGGTCTTGTAATTCTTTATCGTTATCTTTTTTTCCTGCTCTTGAGATATACTTCACAGTATTCCCCAAATGGAAGTCCAAGTCCCAATTCTCTATCACTTTTATTGCCTCATAAATATTCTCTGACCCTCCGTAATGTTCGGGATGGTTAACCATTTCTTTATTATTTTCCATTTAAGTTAAATTTAAGTTCTTCAGATGGAACATTAGCCTTTGATTCCATCATATCTAATGTTAATTCGTAATTCTCGTCGTTAGTATATTCATCTAACAAATCATTTGTTGACAATGTTCCAAACTTTTCAGATAGTTTGGTTGTATCAACATCATCATACATAACATGCAATGTATCGTCCAAATCTTTTGCTAAATCTAAAGATTCAGAAATTATTTGAAGGACTTTATATGGGTTCGCATTTGACGCTGGTCTTCTGTCTTCAAGATAACCTTTCCAAGTTTCTCCAACAACTTTTGGAACTCTGATTGATGCACCTCTATCTGATACACCCCAACTGAATTTATCAATCGATTGTGTCTCGTGTTTACCAGTTAATCTCAAATGATTATCTGAACCATAGTTATCAATATGTTCTTTCATTCTTGATTCAAATACTTTGAAGATTGATTTGAAATATTTTTCTCCACCTGTTTCTCTCATTCGTTTGTTTGAGAAATTTGTGTGAAGACCTGAACCATTCCAATCACCTGATGTTAATGGTTTTGGATGTAATTCAATTTGTAGGTTATGTTTTTCAGCCAATTTATATAGAAAGTATCGTGACATCCATAAGTCATCTGCCGCCTTTATAACACCTTTACCAAATATTTGATACTCCCATTGCCCGATTGCAACTTCCGCATTGGTCCCTTCAATTCCAATACCATATGCCAAACACATATCCAAATGTTCTTCCGTAAATTGTCTACCAAACATTTGTCCACCAACACCACAATAATAAATTCCTTGGGGGTCGATAATTCCTCCAGTGTGGAATCCTAAAATATTTTTATTGTGTCCGTTACGAATGAAGTATTCTTGTTCAAATCCAACCCAAAAGTCCTGGTCTTGTTTTAATTTTGCTCTGTCATTTGATTGGTGAGCATTCCCTTTATTATCCATCACCTCACAAAGAACATAAATTGTTCCTGATAATAAATTACTATATAATCTAGCAGGTTTTAAATAACAATCAGATGAATATCCTTCGGCTTGGTTTGTCGAACTACCATCAAACCCCCATTCAGGAACATCGGATAAATCGGTAATTGGGTTAACACTAACTCTGACTTTACTTCTTAAATTTGGCTCCGGAGCATATCCATCTAGCCATACATATTCAATTTTTGTATTCATATTATTTTTAAAATTTTTTTGTAACATAATAATCTTTTCCGTATTTGGATTCCTCCAAGATATTTTGAGACACCAATTTATCAATAATTTGAATGGTCTCTTCAATTGGTTTTTGGATTATATACCTTGATATATAATCAATGTGGATTGGTTGTCTTAATTTATTTGATAATAATTTTATAAGTTTTTCGTCTACCATATATTAAAATTTATATTTCCACTTTTTTTTCATATAATCAAAATATCTATATCTCTTATTTGGATTATATAAAAACCACTCAACATAATAATCAAACCACCATTGAATTTTAAGTGACACTCTTTTTATTTTTAACCATCTTAAAATTTGTTTCGACGATTTACCTTTACTATGTAAATCATAAACATATTCACTTAACTCATCTTGGAAATAGAATAATTCTGTCTTACCATAATATTGACTTAATGTGTCCGACTTAAGCGCGGTTAAGGTTTCTTGATAATTAATAAATCTTCGATTTAATCCCATACTTTAAAAGTATAATAAAAAAACAATTAAGAGTCAAAATTTTTTATTTTATCCAAATTTGTTGTTTGATAAATGTAGCTTATTACCTTTCTTTTTGTTATAGGAACTAAAGTTTGTTCCATAGGTAAATCTTGATTACATTCCATTTGAAATACTGGAAAAATTTTGACATTTTTTGTTTTACTAAATGTGGAATGGGTTTCAATCACCGAAGTCAATGTTACCTCCTCAAGAATATTTTCATATATTAATTTAATGGTGTTTTCATTGATTTTCGGGATTTTTCGGGATTTTTTGATTTGGTATTCCCATATGTAAACTTTGTTATCTTGTTTCTTATAGAAGAAAATAAAACCAATTCCCAAATGAAGATTATTTTTATTCTTTTTTAAGGTGATATCAATATTATCAAATGCGACATTCCATATTGATTTTGCGTGATTGAATACTTCATACAATTTTGTGTTGGAATATTCAATTGTCTTTTTTAACTCAATAACTTCATCCTCCGAGAGTTTTCTTGGTTTTTTTGGGTATAAGTCCCTTAATAGAATTTCATCATCACATGATTGAAATTTCTTATCAGTTAACAATAAAGTATTTTCTTTGTTGAGAGATTGTATATTTGCCAAATGTAATGATAATTCGACAAAATCCGGATAAATTTCAAAATTATTTAAACTTTGTTCGCATTTTTGTATGTAACCTAAAAGGGTATATTTGTTATATTCAAAATCCAATGGTTCTTTTAACATCCACTCAGGACTTAATTTGAAATCTATTTTTTTCTTTCTTCCCATAAAAAAATAATAACTAAAGTTTTATAAGAATCAATTGATTCTCATTACATAAAACCATTGGTCTTGAACTTTCTGTTCATCAGCATTTCCATCATAATTATTTAAAGTGTGAGCATATCCATCAGTATCTATAACATCTTGAATGAACGCTCGTCTATCAATAAAGTTCTCATGGTCTAACCCCCAATCTTTAATATAACTTTCAGGGTCATATTTAACATCACGAAGTCTATCTTCAACCGCCTCTTCTATTTTGTCTTCAGGATAATCTCCTTCGGGACTTGATTCAATATCAGATATCTCATCATTTAAATCATCAATCTCACCATTTAATTCATCAATGTCACTTTGAATCTCGTCGTCGTCCTCTCCTCCAAATTCATCCTCAAGTCTTTTAATTTTCAATTCAATCCTTTCAATTTTTTCTTTTAAAAGAGTTATTTGGTCCTCTTGTTCATTCGATAACATTCTATATTCCTCATCAACATAAGCACTAGGTTCATTTGCCGCATCATCTTCAAAAAAATCTCTAAAATAATCAACCACCTCATCTGTGTCAATGTGGCCCATAACAAGACTTTTATTATAACTTTCATATCCAATATCGTCAATCGATGAGTCAACCATATCGTATGCACTACTTTCCATTTCACTTTCAGTTCCTACCGCATATTCTCTATCAGTTAATCCCACATCTATTACAATAAATTGAGTTGTATGATAAAATTCTCCATATGGTATTATATTATAAACATCAATTTTGTTTTCAAGTTCAGATAACTCATCCTCCAAATCGCTAATTTCATCTAACAAATCTTGTCTAACATCTTCATCATTATCATATTCTTCTTGTAATCTTTCAATTTCAGTTTTAATTCTTTCCATCTCCACTCGGTCTTCATTTGTAATAATTTCAACATCACCAACTTCATCTAAGAAATTAAGTAGAGCATGTGCCTTCAATCCTTCTTCAGGACAATCCGGATCTAGTTCCCATTCACCATCAAGTCTTCTTTCTTCAGCTTCATTTCTTTGTCCTTGTAAAATTCTTTGAATTCTTACCCTTTCAAGTCTTTCTTTTTCTTTTTTAGCGGCTTCTTTGTCTGAGTATATCTTAATCTGTTCAGGATATTCTTTATTTATATAATCATCAACCACATCTAAAATCTCTTTTAATTTATTTGTATTCCATAACCAACCGCTTCTTATAACTTCATTTTTAGAGTTATAAAATGTTTTATCACCATCAAACTTTTTTAATAAAGCAACTTTGTAATTAGGGTCGCTACTTGGAAGAGTTTTATCTATAATGTAAAACAATTTTCCATCTTCGTTATAGCGAACAAATTGTTGATTATTGGTAGCTGTCGTACACCACTTGGTTCCCTTACCATAATAACAAGAAGAATCCAATGTCAGTGGATTAACTATAAAATATCTACCATCATCATAAACCACATTACCACCATTAACAGGTTTTACCTTACGTCTCAATCTTTGTTCATATTCACTTAAGGCCGACAATAATTGTCCAGCACTTTTATATTGATATAAATCTGTTATTGGTAAGTTACTGGAGATTTTCTCAAATTTATTCAATGCTTGGGATAATTTCTCTAAATTTTCTTCAAAATTTATAGCATCCAAATTTTTTCCAATCCAATCCAAAAATTTATGAGGAACTTTCGAAACTATGTCATTCACATTATTCCCAAATTTTTGAGAATACTTTGATTTGAAATCATCGACTCTACCTTCCTGTATTAATTTTATAAAATCCATTATGTTTTATTTAATAAATATTCATTTATCTGTATATTTCCACAAAGATAATATTTATTATTAGTTAAGCAAATAAACTATTTAAATCAATTACTATGGCGTGTGGATGCAAAGGTGGCTCAAATGTTCAGCCAACAACACAACAAACTCAACAAGCACAAATTCAAAAACAACAAACAACTGAAAGTGTTAAGAGTGCGATTAAAAAAACCGTTGAGAAATATTACAATGTAAATAAAACAACAAAGTAATTTGTGTTGTAAAAATTTAGAAAGGGATAACATTTGTCCCTTTTTTTTATATTTATAAATTATGAGTAGAATTAAAGTATTGATTGATAGGTTTAATGAAGGTGAGACTGACTTCATCGAACATATGAATGGTTTTGAGACTTTTTTGAAAATGGTTGAGAGACAGGATTTAATTAATGAGTTAGATTTTAACCAAATTTATGAAACTGAATATGAAAACGAATATCTAATATTTTTATATAACCATGAAGATTATAGGGATGAGTTTTGGAGTATTGTAAGTAACTATCTTTCCGATTTAAAAATTGAAAATGGTGTTCCAATCATAGTTGTTAATGAACCCGGAGAATTTGCCAATCTATTTTGTGATAGTAGAGATATTAGTACCGACACAATTGGAGCACTTTTAAATGGTGAATATGATAGTCATTCCTATGGTTGGAGTTCTTATGACTTAACCGACGATGTTTATCGTGATGTAATTGAAGAACTAACCAAAGAAAACTTATTACACCTAAAAGAATATATTATTAAATCGTTAGAAGGTCAACAAATTGAACCTTATACTGAATTACTTGAAGATTACTCCCAACAACAGGGTCATCCTGAATATGTTATTATTGACCAATCCAATATAGACCAAGTGGTTGATAATTCAGAGACCATGAAAGAATTAATGGATAATGAACTTTATGAATTAAAAAGTGAACTATACAGTATCTATAGTTCGGCCTACAATAACGCATATGAAGAAGAATTATATGAAGATGTTTGGAATGAGTTGGAAACTTATTTTGAAAAAGGTCAGTGGACTAGTAAACCTCACCTATATAAAGAAAATACTTCAGTAGAGACCTACGCCGCAAAAGCTAACGATATTGATTCAATTATTTTAGATTTTTTAAAAGAAAATAAAGGTCGGTATGGTGCATATGGTTCATTGGAATATTATGGTTCATTAATGGGTATAATCAAAGAAACTAGGGATTGCTTAAATTTTTATCCTTCTGACTATCCTGATTCGAGGTTAGTTGATAAGAACATCAATATGTATTTTGGAGATTATATCTAAAACTATTCACTTTTTCTTTTTTTTCAGGTAATTTTGTAACAAAAAAGACAGACAATGATTTTAAAATCACCCTCAAGTAAAATATCAATTACCAATTTATTTTCAGATTTCATTTTAAGTAAAATACCTATGGATGAACAATCTATAATTCAAGTTATTGATTGTTTAAATTTTTATGTGGTTAAAGGTTACACAACCTATAATGAACCATTAAACTTATCTGAGATTAAAGATGAGTTTATTTCAAAATTTGAAGAACAACTAAAAGACACCAAATTGACACACACAATTGATTTGATTGAATATGATAGTAAATTACCTTCTCAAAAGTCTTTTACATTTGCATTCCACAATACTAAAAATTGTTCCTATAATCATACACAAATTAAATCATTTGAAGAGAACAATACTTTATCATACGATTACCAGTACTATTTAAAAGAAATTGAAGATAATTCAATTAATTGTTCCGAATTCCCTCACGGATATTCATTGGGTCAAGGTAGGTTACATTATTATTATGGTAAACATATTTTTTACAATATACCTCCATCATATCCTGTTAATACTTTAGTATTCACTTTATTAAATGAAGAGAATGAAGATTTAATATTAATTAAAAATACTTCAGGTAAAATAGATGAAGTTTTAACATCCGCAGTTTTAGATGTATTTGACTTTGATATGTCTTGGTTAGAACAGGAACTAAAAAAAGTGGATTGGTATATTGAATTAACCGACCCACTTTTAGAATACAACTTCCTTAAAAAGAAGGTTGATGATTTTATAATCTTTTAGATTATTCCCGAATTTTTCATGTGTCCTTTAATGATGTCAACCGCTTCGGTTAACTCATTATAGTTGCGTTCAGGTGCATATAGGAATGACTTGTGGTCAACTTCATTACCTTCAATAATCAATAATGATGGTATCATATCGTTATCTGTGACCTCAACAAATAAATCATATTCATCCTTATATTCATCAATGTCTCGGTCAAAAAACTCAATACCTTCATTGGTTAATATATCTTTGAAATCCACACAGAATGGACATCCTTTCATTGTATAAACAATAACACTTAAATCTTTCATAGTTAATTAAATTTACCAACCATTTCTAATATGGTATCTTCTTGTTTAAGTCCAGCTTCAGAGATAATTTCGTCACCATTCGAGAATCCTTTTATTGTTGGAATGCTTCTTATACCCAATTCTCTAGCGAATTCTTGATTTAATTCCACATCCATAGTATACATCTGAACATCTGAACCACCATTCTTAATTTCTTCAGAAATTTTTTCGAATGTTGGTTTCATCATTTTACATGGTCCACACCATTTTGCATGAAAGTCAATCAATAATTTCTCACCATTGTTAATTTTTTCTTTTAATATTTCACTTGTAATTTCCATAAATTAATTTGTTTTTTTATATTCTTTTAATAATTGAGAGATGAATAATTTCAACTCATTTAATTGTTTTATGTTGTAATAGATGTTTAAAAAAATATTACCTTCATTACCTATAAATAGAGATAAATAAAATTCTTGTTTAGTTTTATAAATTTTATTATGTTCTATTACGGACCCATTTTTAACATCCATTGAATTCCTTGAATATACCAGTTCAAAGTCTCTCTTACCAATAAAATTAGGAAAATCAGGCCCTAGTGTTTCTAATTTTAATAAGGATAAAACTCCTTTTTCATTTTCAATTCTTTCTATAAATTTGTTTGCTTCCATATTATATATCGCTATTGTTTAAAATAAGATTACCCATTTCATCCCATTGTGTTTCGGTCTCTATTAATACTCCATTATCACATTTCTTCTTAATTTGAACCGTTTCAAATCTTTCATCTTGAATATATGATAACATAATTTTATCCAATTTAAATAGAACTTCATTCCATTCTTCACTCAATCTATTGTTAAATCTACCTAAACTTTGACCCCTATTAATTTTAATATCATCAAAATATTTGTTTACACGATATTCTATAGTGGCCCTTTCATTAGATTCAATATTTTGTTTGCGTAGTGAAACTATAATAGACGCTGGTCTTGTAATATATGTTTTAACACAATTTGATTGTTTAATACTTTCCTCATTATAATTTACACTATCATTTAAAAGTTTTGGGTAATAAACATCACTACCATCTATTATTGGTTGTTCAATAATGTCATAACTATATTCCGGATAAATTCTTTCATATGTACCATTACGATAATGGTCTAATTTTTGGGTCCACTCTAAATGTTCTTTTAAGAATAAATCATCGTTATTTGATAACCATTTTAAATCTATTTCCCCTAATCTCTTGAGTTGACAATAAAATTTAATGTGGTCATACAATGTATGAGAATTGATTGTATTATTTACCACCATTGATTTAAACAATTTAAAAAATCTTTTTAATTCCTCTTTTGATATTTGACGTAAAAAATCTTTCGGAACATCATATACATCTTGATTAGAGTTTAAACAAGCCAAAATCAATTGGTTATCTTGATTAAGCCAATCGTTACCAAATAGTTCTTTAGCTTGTAAGTATAAATGAAAATTAAAATTTTCACATATATGTAAAGCGGATTTAATTTTTTTACCTGAGAACTTATAATATTCCATAATTGTATCAATCATTCGATTGTCGTTCTTCTTTAAAATCTTTTTGATTTCTTTTCCAACCCAAGAAGTTTTAAAGATATAAAAATTATTAGGTATTTTTACATTTCTCTTATCTAAATAAAATTTAAATAACCTGTCATCAAAAGATAAATTTTCTAAATCATTAGTTTTTGAAAATTGGGAAGTAAAAATTGAGAATATTTCTTCTGCGATATTTTCTTTAATTACAGATTTTGACATTGAATTAATCTGATGCATCATATTATGTATTGTATTGGGAGAGAAGTAATTCCTTCTAATTCTTTTACGACATTTTCGTTTTAAATTGTATTTATCAATCCCTCCATGATATACATCTCCGGTTTTGGTGTTTACGGTAACATATGACATATTTTTAATAACTTTAAACCATGATTTACCTACTCTTCTATTTCTATAAATGTAAAAAATTTTGGTTGATATTTTATCATCATATTTTTCAACCACGATTAATTCTATACTTTCAGTGATATCACAAAATGGATTACCATAATTCTCTAAAAAACATTCTTTAGTATCATCAAAACTATCATATTTAAACATTTCTTTAGTTTTTGATATCTGACCAAGAATATCATCCCCTTCAATATGGTTATAATTTTTATATTTTGAGGTTCCGTAACGCCTAAATTCTTTTTTATATAAAATTTCTTTCATAACACAAATATAAAAAAAAAATAATAATTGTCTTAAACAATTATTATTTTTATACACTAAATTTGATTTTTGTTAAATTATTGGACCGTATTTTGTTCCAATTATATAGTTTTCGGATATTTCTTCATCTATCCTTACATCCTCAGATGGTCTACGATTAATCTCAACACAAATATCAATTATTTGTTTTTGAGTAAGTTGTGGGTCATCACCTCTTTTTACATTTTCAGTTGAAGCCACCTTCACTTTATCGTAAAATTCTTCTTCCATTTCTTTTGGAACCAAACTCAATAAGTCGTTTGGATTCGTTTTAAAGAAGTTTTTAAAGTTACTTATGTATATCTCAACATCAACACTCATTTTACTATTATTTAACTTATTTGATAAATTCCCAAAATCCTGGAGGAGAAAATTCTGAAGCATCTTTAAATCTATCGGTTAGAATAACATTATCAGAACCTTTTAGATTTATAAAAACCAAGTCAGGTAAATCAACCAAACAATCAGGTATCGTTGTAAGTTCTTTGTTATCCACCAAAGATATGTATTGTAAGTTTGAAAGATTACAAATTGAATCAGGAAGACTAGACACACAATTATGTAATACTAATGTAGTTAGATTTTGTAATTTACCAATAGTTTCCGGTATTTGAATTGTGATATTACTATCCGGATTATAGATTGTTAATGTTTTTAAAGATTCAGGTAAATTATCTATCAAATCATCAAGCCCATATAACCCAACATATTTACCCACCGGGCCAGAACTAAATCCGTTAATATCTAACTTATCATCTCTAGTTGTAAGAGTTTGTGCAAATTTTGGTTTCAACTCTTCTTTAACATTCTTCAACATTGGAGTATTCAAAAGTGAAATATCTTCAATACTTAAACTGCCAATATCTTTATTCTTAATACTATCAATTTTTTTACTAATATAGTATTTTAAAACATCCGCTTCTGAATTTGAAATCATATTAGAAGATAAGTCCATTCCCAATGCAATATATTTTTTCTTTAACGAAGGAATCAAATTAGAATATTGAATGTCAGATAATTTAGGACTATTGTATTCTAACCACATTTCCACTTGTTGTGGGTTATCAAAATTTTCCATTGGGTTATCGCCAACTCTAACATTTTTAACGGTATTAATTAATTCTATTTCTTCATCAGTCAATGGTACCGGTTTAAAAATATCTTTCAACCCTTCAAGTTTTGGAACTTTTGATACAATTTCATCCCAAGGTAAATTCGTGCCACCAGCGTATCGACCTGAATTTGTTTTATCCGCCATTGATATTTGACCATTACGATCAACAAGAAGTACTGTTGCAAAATTTAAGTCATCAAAACTTTTATCCTCGTCAATCACATAATAAAGAGTTCTCCCGTTACCCAATCTGTAATTATAATACATATTACCACCACCCTCACGGCTAGTACACCATCCTCTACCATTTTTCAATCGAATACATTGGTCTTTAGTTTTGGGTGCAAATATTTTTAAATTATTTTGATTATAAACCAAGTCGATGTCTTCAATATCTTCTTTTTTACTTACCTTATCTCTTTTATTATCTAACCCATCTAACAAATACTCTAACTCGATGAACGACATTTTATCCGCACCTTTAGTATCGACGGGTATTACATCAAAATTAGTTATATAATCCGTAATATAATACAAAATTTGGGCAGGTGTTAAATTAGAATTTTCTTTTGAAAATTTTTCAGTGAGTTTTTTAATCAAAACTTGGTCATAAACTTTATCTACCAACTTAACTAATTGTAAATAATTATACTTGTTAATATCTTGTCTATCTTCAGGTAATTCTGATTGAATCTCTAAAAATTTCTTAATATACTTTTTAAGTGGTATATTTTCAACCTCAGATTCTTTTTTCTTAAAATTTGTAAAAATGTCTTTGAGTTGTTTGGCAAATGTTTTACCATCAATATACGACTTTAAATCTTTATATGAATATTTTGTAATATCTCTTTTTGTTGAGTCTAAACCTTCCTTATATTTATCAAATAAATCAATATATGATATTATTGTTTTTTCATCATCTGAAGTCTGATTTTTAAATTTGGTATACAATTGTTTTTTTACCTTATCAGATACTTCAATTAGAATATTTTTATTTAATGTTCGTAATAGTCTCATTTCTAATTTCATTTATAATAAATATCTAATAGTTTAATTAGAGCTAACATCCCACAATCCTCCACCCATATTAGTTCCTTTTTCTTTCATAATGCTAGGGATTTCAACACTTGCACTTCCTTTTAGGTTAATGAAAAAGAGGTTTGGTAAATTAACAATACATTCAGGTATTTTTGTCAATTTTTGATTATTGACTAATGATAAAAACTTTAAATTAGTTAATTCACATATACTATCAGGAATAGCATCAATACAATTTTCCAACAATAATAAATTTAAGTTTTTAAATCTACTAATCGATTCAGGTATTCTAATAATAACATTAGATTTATCTCTATTTTGAATTTGTAAATCAGTTAGTGATTCAGGTAAAGTGTCAATTAAATCATCAAGACCATACAATCCAATAAATTTACCTACCGCACCGGAATTAAAACTATCAATAACTAATTTTTCACCATTTAATGTTAATCCTTTGGCAAATTCAGGTTTAAAGAAGTCCTTTAATTCCGACATAGGTCCGTTCAAAAATCCTACCAAGTCAATTTGTCGGTCATCTATGTCCATGAATTGATTACTTGGGAAATGGAATTGATATCTTTCTTTAGGTAATCCTGTTTGAGGTGAAACGTCAGTATCTCCCGGTCTGAATATAACATATAAAGGTCCGTCCTTAATATATCTTTCAAAATGTGTTAATCCCGGTGATGATGTACACCATCTTGTTTCTTGATTATTTCCTCCGTAAAAACAAGCAGCTTCTTTACCTGCAGCACCCTCATCTTCAATTTCAATAACTCTCCAAGTTGGTCCATCAAATAATATTTTAGCACCAGGGTGAACCGGTGCGGATTTTCTTTCTGATTTACTTGTTGAGGCAATAGTTAAATCAAAATCTTTAACCGCGTCATATAATGATGATGGTGTTAATTTATTAATGTCCCTCATTTCTTGAGGTAATTTGTTCTTGAATCTTTCAAACTTTGTAAGGTCTTCAGTTACTTTATATAAGTCCTCTATGAAAGTATTTTTAACTTGCTTCACTTCTTTATCATACCCATTATCACCAGGTTGTCTTTCAGTTTTAGGTGATAAATAATTTTTAATTACCCATTGAACATACTTACCGGCTTTAACTTTACCAAGTTCTTTGGAATCCGCAGTTAACATATTAACATTATTGGTCCTTGTTGTTGGGTCAGCATTAACTAATATAATAAACTCATCTTTATTTAATTTTGGTTTGATAGTCTTTCCGTCCTTATCTTTTGATGGTTTAGTTAACACATCAAACAACAATTCAATTCTAGTTTGTTCAAGGATTACTTTTTTTAATAATGATGTAAATTTCATCTCTAGTTGTTTTATAAATAATAAATATAAATGAGATACAAAAATAACACTTTATTAATAAATCAATCGATTTTATAATTCATAATGAGAAGTTCCACCCCCATATTTTGTTTTGTCCCTTTTTTTGCTGCCGCGGCCTTTGCGAACTCTTTTCTTTCCCATCGATACTTGTCCTCTGGAAACCACTCGTGTAGTAAATCAAAATCATAATAAGATAAACTAAATCTACCTTTTACCTCATCCAATACATTTGCAAGTCTTTCGTGGTCATCCCTATCGAAATCATGATTTGAATAATAATTCTCGGTTTTAAAGTACGGTGGGTCTAAATAGAAGTATGTAGTAGGTGAATCATATTTTACAATTAAATCTGCAAAATCCATATTCTCAACTTTACTTATTCTTAAGAAATGTTCAACCCAATCCGGTTTTGATAGTTTATCTCTAAATGTCAAATACTTTGATTTGTATTTGCCTTTCAAATCAATAAAAGAACTTGTTTCGGGTTTACTACCACTGAATACTTGTGTTAAAACATACACATACTTTGCAGCAACTTGATAATCAGGATAGTTGATTGTAAATCCATCACCAAATAACTCAGATTGAAAACTAACGAATTGTTCACGATAAATTGGTGGTGTGGTTTCCTCACCTAATTGTTGACATGGGATTGAATTAATTGTCTCGAGTAATACCTCCGGTTTTTTAATACACTGAAATAAATTATAATTTAGTGGGTTAAAGTCATTATAAACAACTTCCTTAAGATTAGGGTATTTTGACAAGTCCATATTGAAAAAACACCAGAACATTCCTCCGAATGTCTCGACGTATATTTCCATATCTTGTGGGTAAAATGGAACTATCCACTTACCAATTTTAGATTTTCCTCCGATGTAACTTAAACACATATATTTTTTTTCTAAAAATATAATAAAAAAAATCGAAAAGGCAAATTATTTATAACAATTTTTGTATGGTCGGCAAGATGCCTTTTGAGTGAATCCCATATCTTTACATGAAGTAGACTCACAATAGGATTTACTATACTTACGAGGTTTCTTAAATTTCTGTTGTTCTTTCTCATCAAGATATTGATAAAGAACTCTTTTAATAATTTGTTCAATTAACATACATATAAATATTATGGAAAACAATAATCAAACTTCAGGATGTAAAAAATGTAAACAAAAAGGACCCGGAGCGTTACAAATAGGGTCTATCATCTTAGGATTCTATGTATTATTCAGTTCAATTTACGGAACAATAGAAATAGGTAAGTCAATTATTTCTTGGGTTAAGTCGTCTTTTGGAATTTAACATTTAATTTCACATACATATCCCCTCCCGGAAATCCTTTACCCTTTAATCTTAGAGGTTTTGAAGTGTCAAACACATTTGGTGCATTTATATTCAAATCACCATCCGGGTGAGGTATTGTAAACTTATCTTGCCGAACTTCATCTAAATTCAAATATAGACTATATATTAGGTCGTTATTCATCTTTTCATACCCATCTTGAGGTATTACTTCAAGTTGTAAAATTAAGTCCCCATACTCACCATTTCTAAAGTCTCCTAAATCCGCAAATTTAAGGAACTGACCACTATCCACCCCAACCGGTAATTTAATGGTTATTTGATTAGTCGTAGGCTTAAACCCATTCCCTCCGCATCCATAACATCTATGAACTAAAGTGTAACCTCGACCTCCACATCCACCACATGCGGTTCTAAATTGTTGAGTCATAAATCCGGTTCCAACACTTTTAACTTGGAATCCCATACCATTACATCCAGTACAAACTTGTTGTTCTCCTCCGCTACCGCCACAACCGCTACATTGATTGTCCTTGATATATTGTATTGTTTTTTGAGACCCTAAATAAGATTCAATTGGTGTTATACTTACCTTAATAACCTTATCAGGTGTCACCTTTCTTCTTTGACCTCCTTCAAAAGGATTTCCTCCTCTATTACCAAACATTTGATTAATTAAATCTTCATAAGATGCCCCGCCACCCATGTTGGCAAATGGGTTATTTAATCTATTGTCATACTCCTTTCTTTTATTCTCATCTCCAATGTGATCGTATGCCTCAGCAATCTCTTTAAACTTATCCCCACCTTCAGGATTTCTATCAGGATGGTATTGAATTGCAAGTTTTCTATAAGATTTTTTTATTTCATCTTGACTTGCGTCTTTACTTACTCCTAAAATTTCATAATAATTACTCATATATGTCGAACTATTTGGTGGTTTTATTTAAGAATAAAAAAAAGAAAAAAATAATAAAGAAGTTTATTACATTATCTCGTGCCAAAAATTATTTTGAGGGATTAATGAATACATCCAATGAAGTAATATTTGAAGTTTTGGTTGAGAATGGGAAGGATTGTAAATTTGAATTGGGATTACTTGAAACGAAATCAAATCAAAACGCTCCAGTGTATTTAACCGATGAGTTTGGAAGAAATATAAAAGTTAAGATTGAAGAAGATAATATATCCATCCTAACCATCAGACCATACAAAGAGGAGGATTTAATTTACGATGTTGTAAACAAAAAGAAAATTACCACTCAAGAATTTATTAAAAAATATTTGAAGGGTGATGGGTTAAAAATGGTTTCGGTGCTAAATAATAAAGTTGTTTTACAAAGAGATGAAAAAATTGATTTGTTTTCTTTAAAAAATGAATCTGAATGTTCGAGATTTGTGGATTGTCTATCTTCATATTTCTTTAAAATAAAAAGAGGTGATTGTCTTTTCATTAAAGACTATTCATCACCTCAAAGAAAATATCTCTATGAATTATTGGAATCCAATGGATTCGATAAAAAAGTGTTGTATCGTAAATTTACTACTTACCCTCCTTCTCGGAATTAGGATTTTCCATTAAAACAAAATGGAATTCTGTCCCGGATATATCAATTGAAAATTGTTTGTGTTGTCGGTCAACCTCTCTAAAGTGATTGATAACACTGGTGTATTCACCTATTGGTAATTCAAATATTATGGTTCCTTTTCCACTGAAAAGAGTTTGAACGGACTCAGCAATTAATGCTAGTTTTTCTATTATCCCAATATCAGTATTTTTATTTTCTTCCATAAACTAAGTTTAACCGGTTTCGGGAAAAGGTTTTCTTTCTCTATCCCCTTAATTTGTTTAATTATTTTTTCTTTTTCTCGGTCAAGTTCTCTTTGGTCTTTAAGTTTTTCACTTGTTAACCAATTCAATAAGTGCTGGCTCCTGTCTGTCTTGCTCATTGTCTAAATTTATATCTTGGCTGTCATTTATTTCATCATCTAAATCTCCACCTAACTCAGTATCAATCTCTTCATCAAAATCAAAATATAGGTTCTTTAATTTATCTAAATCCGTCTTCTCAAATGTTTGTTTCAATTGGTCTACGGTTTGTTTAAATAATCTTTCTTTTAGTTCCCTCTCTTTATTTAGTTTAATAATTTTACCAATCTTAACCAGTATCATACATACTTCTGATTCACTGATTGATGTGACAAAAGTAATCCCTTTTTGGTTTTGATCTTCAACCTCAAACCCAATAATTTTTCCCTCATCAATAATACTTTTAGGTATAGACCATTTGGTTGGAAATTTCATGTCAAAACTCAAATATGACTCCAATTTTCTAATTGAGTGGACATATTCGACGAATGGTAATAATTCTTTATAAAAACTCATTTTTGTATAAGATATGTTATTATGTAACTAATTGATATTCCTAATAGGAAAAGTTCCCTGTTACTATAACTCAAAGGTTGAGGTTCGGTTTGTAACAGGGCACTTATAAATTTTTTGACATTTTTCAATGACACTAATATTGTAAAAACAAATATAAAAAGATATATTGTATTAATATTATGCACCTTTCTCTGTCTTGTTGTGTTCAAGAATTTCACCTCTCAATGTTTGAAGTAACGCCTTCAACTCTTGTGCCGATTTTCTAGCTCTTGTACCTGCACTTTTGTTTCCACCAAAAAACTTTGTAGCTTCTACTGAAAGTGATTCTGCCAATACTTTGATTTGTTCTAATGTTTCCATTTTTTTAAAAAATTATTTAGTTTATTTATATGATAAAAATATTAAGAGTTTTTATTTTAGTGTAAATAGAAACACTTCTTTATTTAATATTTTTCTCCATCAATTTATATAATTGCAACAACAAGTCCAAATCGGATTTAGAGTAACCCATTTCTGTATCAAAAATCTCATTTAAAAACTTATTAATTGAATTTTTAATAGTTTCTTCTGATTGGTTATAAAATATATCCATAAAGAAAGACTCAAAATAGTCTTTGTGCTCTCCTTTAAGATTTATGTGAAGATTTTCTTTTTTAAAATCATCAATTAGTTTAGCCCAACACCAATCAAAGTGAGATTTATTATCTTCGTCAGTTAAAGTTATTTTAGTTTCTGAGATGTTATCACCAAGATAGGTGTCTATTATGATTCTTGTTAAAGATTTTGATATGTCGCCATATAATTCAATCTTTTCATAAGTCATATTGTTAATATTAAACCAAATAATCACCTCATCCTTAGGTACCGGCATAATCATCCAATTAAAAAAATTCTCCATAGAATATTAGTTCTATGGAGAATATAATTAAAAATTAATAAATGTGAATTTTTATTGTGTTTTTCTGTTGTAAGAAATTAAATTTCTCATCTTTTCTAAGTCTTCATTTATAATTTTTGTAGCCTTAGATTCTACAGACTCTAATTGATTCATTATTTTTTGAGCCTTTTGTGTTGAAGTTTTTTTACTATTTAAATTACCACTTTCTTTCTTTTCGCCAGCAATATCAACAGGTTGTGATTGTCTCTTATATGACACATTCATTTGTTCCGCACCATATAAATTATCGTCAAAATTTTTCTTAAATCTCTCTCCGGTTTTTTCACTTCTCTTTGACACATTACCTAACGCCTTTCCATCTTTACCTGTAACGGCATTTCCATTTTTAGAATCACCTTTAATTTGTTTTCCTATCATTTCATCATCCGGTTTAATTTCATCATAAACAAGATTTGTCATACCAGGGTAAGCGAATGCCTCAATATATTCATCAACAGCTTCAGATGGGTTATATTTCATTATTTTGGAATCTTTATCCATTTGATAATTACTTTGAGGGAAGTCATCAGGGTTTTCATCATATTTACCTCCCCCCATAAACATATCTTTCATATAATCTTTCATTTTCTTTACAACTTCACTTGCATAGTCATCATTTTCTTTTTTACTCTCTCCTTGAGCTTTTTCAGTTTTTTTCAATCCTTGTGGTTTCGTCACACCAAAATTATTTTTTTCCGCAGAGTCCTTAACAATTTGTTCTTTAACAATATTTTCAATCATATCAATTAACTCATTTTCGGTTAATGATAATGTATTTTTATTTTCTTTAAGACCACCTAATGTTAACGCCATATTCACTTGTTTTAATAACTTAGAATCCGCAGTGGATAATTTTTTATCACCTTTAGCTTTAACCATCAAATCTTTTTTAATTGAATTCAATTTAGATTTTGGAATTTTTTCACCTTCAGGAATCCCTAAGGCTTTATGTAAAGCACCTTTCTTCATACCTGTATCTTGAATCCATTTATCTTGAGATTCTTTTACTTGATATGTTTTCCCATCAACATTAAAACTATCTTTCCCGGATTCTTTAGCTTTAGACAAAGCTCCTGTAAAAGCGTTTCCTTCTTCAACTTCTTCATCTTCTTCTTCAGATAGTTTTGACCCAATATATGATGCCGCCATAGGAACCGCAACTCTTGCAAGTGCTGCCTGCCATTGTTCATCAGTCTCTCCTTTCTTAACTTTACCACCAAGTACATCAATTTCAACTGTTTGTCCTGGTTGTTCGTTTCTATCTTTTCTTAAGTTTTTAGTTTTACCAATAAGTGTATCATCAATAACGATATCTTGTTCGTTTCTATCTTTTCTTAAGTTCTTTTTTTCATCTTTAGTTTTACCACCAAGTACATCGATAACGACAATATCTTGTTCGTTTCTATCTTTTCTTAAGTTTTTAAAATCGGCAGCAGTAATTTTACCTTTAGGTTTTGCAACATCAATTTTATGTTGGTCACCATGAAGTTCTTCATCCATCTCAACTTCCATCCATTGACCCTTCTTGCCAAATTTTTCTTCGTGTCTCATTTTAATTTCTTCTGAAAGAATTTGAGAAACCAATTTATCAATATTTTTTTGAAATTCCATTGTTGTATTTTTTTATAATAAATATCTTTATTTTGTTCTTTTATTCAATTTTTTATATTCATGTTCCAAAATATTCATAATTATGTTTTTGTTGACTCCTAATTTTTTAGCAACATTGTCAATTGCCTCTTTTATCGATTCATTCTTCGATAATTTTAAAGCATTAATGTCACCTTGATTACAATAAGGGAACTTCGTGCATTTTTTCTTAACCTTAACAAAAGAACCTCCTTTGTATTGAGTTTTTCTACTTGGTCCCCAATCTTTCTTACTTGTTGATTTAGCCCACATTGCCGGACTTTCATAACCACCAACAGAACCTGACCCTGTCGCTTCGGTTGCTTCAACTTTTTCAACATCACTTTCTTTCAATTTTGGAGTTTCTTTAAAACTTCTCCTAAGAAAATCACTATCTTTAAATGCTATTGGTCCTGAAAAAGCCCCGGAAGACCCCGAACCTGTCGCTTCTTTATTTTCACCTTTCTTTGTTTTTCCAACTCGACCATATTTTGGTTTCTCGATAAATGGGTCTTCATCAGAAACATTTGGTGTTCCGAAAGTATAATATTTATCAAATTTTGTATTTTGTTTAAACTCAGCAAAATCTTTATCTTGTTGTAAATCTTTCTTAAATTGGTCTTTAGCGGATTGTTTGAGTCTTTTATCCAAAAAAGTTTCATATTCAAAATCGTCATCATCTTCAACTTCTTCAGTGAATCCTGATTTATACTTCATAGCATCTTTAATTGTGTCCGTATTCAACTTAACATTAGGTTGAGAGGTATACGCTTTATCAATAGCGGTTTTAAATAAATTAGCAGAACTTTCCATATTAAGCATTTTTCAATCTTGGTTCCCAATAGCTACGATTCATCCACATAAATTGGTAGAATTCACGGAACATTCTTAGGGTTATATCTTTGACATCACCTTCAAGTTTACCTCGTTTGATTTCTTTTGAGATTCTGTCTAACAATTTGTCTTCAAATTGTTTAATTGTATTATTCTCCATAAAAGATTTAATCTCTTTACGAATCATTATTTCAATTTCTTTCTTTTCAGTTGTGGTAAGTGCCATTAGTGTAGTATTAAAAAAGATGATAATCCTAAAATTATCATTCCAGATAAACCGGTTGTGAGTTTATTTTTAACTTTCTCTTTTTTTAGATTAAATTCAACTTTCTTGGTATGGTCTTCCAATATTTCGTATTTTTGGGTTTGGGCACCAATGATTGTCTGATAATTTATTTCTTTAACTCTGAGTAAAGTTATGACACTATCCTTCATAATAACCTTAGTCTCGGTTTCAAACAATTGTTGTTCAGTAAATTTTAACTGAACTTTTGCGGAATCACCACTTAATAAATCTTTTGTGATTTTTTTAACAATTGGTAACGGAAAACATTTTGTTTGTTGATTATTTATATCTGTTTGAGAAAAAGCTGTCAAGCTCACGCTCAGAATACCTATCAACACGATTAATTTCTTCATGATATTTTTTTCCTATTTTCGATTTATTTGTTTTTATATTTGAAATGTTTTCATCTATTTTCACAACCTCTTTATTAATACCTTCAACTTTATTTTCAAGACTATCTTGTTCTTTATTCATTTGGTTAACAATGTTTGTTAGTGAATCAAGTTTTGCTCTATCAACATCACTCATAGTACCAATTATAGGTAGAGAAAAATATAAAATACTTAACCCAACTAAAATGGCAAGGATTATTTGATAGTAATTACTTATGAATTTTTTAATACTTTCCATATTATTCCGGTGATTCTTTTGTTTTCTTTCTATTAGCCAAAACTCTACCCCATTTAGATTTAAATTTCTCGTAGAATTGTTTTAACTTGTTTATTATCTCCAAAAAGTCTTCATCAACTTTCATCATATCACCATTTACATAGATTCCACTATTCTCACCAATCGTAAATGTAAAGTCAATATCTTCATCAATTACTTTACCTGACCAATCAACATTATTCGCATAAACATTTAAAGTGTTAAAGTCCGCCAAATCTGACACTTCTTCAACAAACTCGTCCATTGTCTCTTGAAATGCGACTTTCTCATCGGTGGTAATATCCAAATCAGTTTTATCTTTACCATGTAATGCTAAGATACCTCCGGATATTCTATATTTTTGAACTTTGTCTTTGGGCGTTGTAGTTTTGCCCGATTTTTTATCATCTACTGCCGTCTCATATTCAATGTCTTGGTCCATTCTATCCATGACACTCTTTGCGATATTAATTTGAGTGTCTTGCTCAAATAATAATCTTGATTTCTTTAACAACGACTTAATTTCGTCGTATCTTTCATTGTGTGTATTCATCATATTTTTATTAAATTTCTAAAAGTTTCAAAATTAAAAGATGGATTTAAATCTGTGTATTTTCCGTCAAAATTACTCCTTGAAATAATTCCTTCAAAATTTTCAACCCCATCAATTTTAGTGTTGTGGGATATACATTGTCGTTTAATTTTAATTTCATCGATTAGGTTGTTACACAATTCCGCAGTTTTTTGAACTTGGATACTAGTATATGGTTCCCAAAAGAAATAGTCTCTCCACTTTTTTTCGTAAACTTGTTGATTATAAATACTTCCTTTCCAGTTAATGTAATGGGTTGTTAGCGGTTTCTTTTCTAACCACCCTAAATTTTCTAAAGAAATGATGATTGAATTCCGGTTTATATTATCGTTTGTAAAAAAATTTGTGTGACCCTCATTTGGAATCAACTGAAGAATTGTCCCATTTTTAGTTATAATGTAATTTGGGATTTTATCATACTTGGAGTTGTATCTATATTCAAGGGAGGTCAAATATTCTTCGACCTCCCTTGAAGTATGACATAAAATGATTTGTTTTTTCTTTTTTTGTTTACCTAACGGCTTAAATTGATTGTATTTTTGTAAGTGGAGCATCTCGTCTAGTATAATTCAACCTTTTAATTTCAGGAGTTTGATTTGTTTCCTCTTCTGATTTTTCACTTAAAGTTCCAAATTTTTCTTCGTTAACTCTTATTAACTCAGCTTCAAGTTTTTTTAAATCTTCTTGAGTAGGATTAATTGGTTTTGTTTCATTTATTACTTCATCAGGACCATTATACTTTCCCATTATAATTTTTTCCAAAATATCCAATTGCTCTTCAGTCGGTGTATACTTTTCTTTTTCGATTTCCGCTTCTTTTTTTGCCGCTTCGACACTTAATTCTTCAATAGTGATAACAGGTGATTTAGGTTCAATTAAAACATCTTTATCTTCTTCTTCAAATTTAACTAACATATGTAAGAAAGATAGTGATATTATTGGTAACATTCCTCCTGAAAACAATGCTAAGAATCTTTTGTGTCCCACAACATCTCCGGAATCAACACCCAAATAGGAAACTATTGGGTCAACCAAATCAACCCAATCTTTGAATGATTGTGAATCAACATTAATATATTGATAAGAAAAAAAAATATTCCCTATAAATTGAATGAGTGTTACTATCCCAAACGGAAAATAAACTTTTTTACCCATTTTAGCGGATATTGCGGCAAGTGCCGACAATGCGGCAATTTCAATACCGACTGACAAATAAATCGCCCAACTTATCGGGTTAGATAAATTATACCAAGTTGTAACATGAGAAATTGATACTACAGCCACCGCCAAAATCGGAACCAAAAACGCGACATAGACAATTTTCCTAAAATTTTTATGAATCCAATTCATGGTATTATTTTTTTAATAATTTAATTTCTTCTTCAATTTGAGTTTGTCTTTGAACATCCAATAATTTTCTATCGGTAGCCTGAATCATTCTCTTTTCAGTTTCCAATCCCATAATCTTGAGTTCTTTGTTCAATTCAGTTTTTGTGTAGGTTGAATCTTTGATTGACTCAATCTCTTTTCTCATTTTAGACAATTCTCTTCCGTCTCCACAACTTTTGAAGAAACCAATTAATGCGATTACTAATACGATTATCGTAAAGTTTTTTTCTATAAAATTTTTCATATTGTTTAATTTTAATTTATTTAATTATAAATGTTGTAACTAATAAATACACCCTTTACCCCATTTTTTACAAATAATCAAATAAAGACCCTGTCTCATTCCTTAATTTTCTTAAAGCCTTTTCTTTGATTTGTCTTACTCTTTCTTTGGTTAAGTCAAAATCATTACCTATATCTTCCAATGTTCTTGTATTCCCAGACAACCCAAAATAATTTTCAATAATCAGACGCTCACGGTTATCCAAAACATTCAACATTTCTAACAATTTTCCTTTCAATGTTTCCTCACTCGAGATGTTAACATCCGCAAGTTCGGCATTTGGGTTAATTAAAATGTCAACTAAAGTATCACCTTCTTCATTAACCGGATTATCCAAATTAATGGTATAAGGTAATGAAGTGAATTTTTCAGGTAACTCAACACCTGTAATATCCATTTCTTTTTTTGCCCTATGTAAATCTTGGATTACATTTACGGGTAAACGAATTGTTCTTGCATTTTCATTTAAAGATTGAAAAATAGATTGTCTAATCCACCACACCGCATAAGATATAAATCTTAATTTTTTTGTCCAATCAAAATTTTCAATTGCTCTCATTAATCCATAATTACCCTCAGATATCAAATCAATCAAATCAAGACCTTGATTTTGATATTGTTTGGAAACTGTAATTACAAATCTTAAATTTCCTTCTAATAATTCTTTTTGGATTTTTTTCTTTTCATCTTCAGTAATATTACCTGATAACATCCTTTCCGATAGTTCTCTTTCTCGTCCGGGTGTCATAACTGGTAGTTTACGAATGTCCTTAAGATATTCTGCAATTTCTTCTTGGTTGATGTGAATTTTTGATTTTTCTTTCATATATTAATTTTTACTATATTTTTCTAATAATCCTTTTTCAAATTGTGTTAAAACTTCAATACCTTCTAAATTGATTTTATCAAGTAATTGATCTAATGTAGGTGGTTTTAATTGTCTTTTAAGTTCCGTAATTATCTTGGATGTAAACTCGTCCTCTTCATCGTCATCCTCAAAATATTCTTGAGTTGGGTTCATTGTAATTACCATTTCTTGACCTGATACCCCTGTATCACTATCTAAATTAAATAAATGCTCCTTGTTTTCATTTGACATAAAAACAGAAACTTTCTCATCATATTCATTTAATATAAAAGAATCATATAAATTCTCAGAAAACATCTCTAAAAATTCATAAATTTCTTTAGTCTCTAATTCCGATTCAAAATGTGCGATTATAAATTCTTTTCCATATTGAAATTTAAGACTTGGAGAATCCACTATTGGTAATAAACTTATAGTAATTTCTTGTTGTTTCTCATAATGTTCTAAATCACCAAAAAAAGTTAATAGGTATTTTTTCATTTTAAATGTTTTGACAAAGATAATGTTTTTTATTTAAACTCTTTTAGAATAACCAACAATCTGATAAAAATCTTTAGTTCCCTCACAATATTGTTTAATCAGAGTAAGTAATCCTCGGAACATGAACGCACTTGTTGCCTGTTTCTCGCATTTACTAAATAACTCGATAAACGCAGTTAAAGTTCCAATCGTATTATAACCATGTCCTTGTATAATACCTAATATCTTAATGTCATCAAGTTTGGTTGTGTTAATCTGTAATTTTCACTCTTTCTAAAGAAATATTATAATATTCTTCAGATATTTCAGACCCTAAATAAGTTCGATTTGTTTGTATTGCAGCTTTAGCGGTTGTTCCACTACCCATAAACGGGTCAAAAATTACATCTCCTTCATTACTCCAGCTAAGGATATGGTCTTTAACTAATTGTATTGGAAAAATTGCCGGATGTTTATATGCAATTTCATCTTCTTGACCATTCTTTGAAGTTTTATATGTCCAAACATTATATCTTTGACCATATTCCTCAATAATTTTCTTTTTTCTCTCGACCATAGTCCCATCAACTTGTCTTGATGTGTTCTTACCCCAACTACCAATTTGTCCTCCGTATATATTTTTTCGGTCTTTGATAGAGTTAAATATTTTTGGTTTACCTTTAGATAATACAAACATGTATTCAAAAATTTGGTGATACCGATTAGATGAAGGATTAGAAAAATTATTTTTCATATAAATCATTGTATCATGAATGTTGAACCCTATTTCTTTAAAAAAAAGGGCTTGTCTGAAAGATGTTCCAGTCTCACTACCTTTTTCTGTTCCATCACCAACAACCCATACAACCACACCACCTTTTTTAGTTGTCCTATATAATTCTTTAGCAATATTTTCAAAATCAAATGAATACCCATTAAATTTAGTTTTTTTTCCCGAAACATAATTATTATATGTCCTTAAATCATCATAAGGTGGTGAAGTTATCGTTAAATCAATAGTGTTGTCCTCAATCTTTGAAAAAGTTGTTAAACAATCCTCGTTATATATTTTATTTATTTCCATCATACTTTTCATAAAATTTTTTAGCAGAAATTGACTTATTTTTTCCTAAAGATAAGTCATTTATTTCCTCTTTTTTTATTTCAATAGTGTCTATAGTCCCACATAATAATAATCTTTTATCAATGAGTATAAATCTATCGATTGAATTTAATTTTTCCTGAAATCCTTCGTCGGTTACTTTTCTACCATACCCAACTTCTTTTGAGGATGCAAAACTAACTTTATCAGTTATTGTTCTAATCTCACTTCTAACTCCATCATTCTCTTTAACATCAAATTTAGAATTTTCATTTTCTCTTATACCTTTTTCAGAACTCTCGTGTAAAAATTCCCCTAATCTACCTAAAATTCTGCCGTCGTCAAACATTTCAATTGTCTTATCAAGACTCAATCCAAGTCCATTCGAAACCATTTCCCAATCAATATTATATGTATTAATTTTGTTCATAATATAAGCATATTTTTTTTTAATTTAAATAATAAGAAAAAAGTCCCACACTATTGTGAGACTTTTGAAATGTTATCGATTTTACTAATCTTGACCACATTGTTCGCCCAATTATTAACCAGTGGATTATGTGTAATCACAAAAATCTTCTCAAAATATTCTTTCATTTTGGTGAAGAATTCCCCAACCATTTCCAAATTATCATTTGATATCTTCCCGAAAACCTCGTCGAATACCATCAAATTTGGTTTTGGTAAAGAACATACTTTAGATAAAACCGCTCTCAAAGCCATTGCCGCGATGGTTCTTTCATAACCCGACCCCGAGACCATTAGTTTCTCGATACCTGTTGAGTTATCAACCATGATGAATTCGACCTCGTTCTTCTCATTAATACGAATCTCTAAATTGAAGTAACATGAATCTTGAAGTAATCTCTGAAGTTCCGAGTTAATCAACGGCATCATGGTTTTCAAAATCATTTTAGAAATTCCATTTTTACCATATACTTCAACATAAATTTTGTAAATCTTCTCTCGTTCAAATTCTTCGGCAATTTTCAAGATGATACCATTGTTCTTTTCAATACGAGACTGAAGATTTTCAATTTGAGTTTGGTTGGTTGTCAAAATTCTTTCATAACCACGTTTCTCACTAATCAATTCATCAATCCTCAACCCGGCCTTAATTAATTGGGAGTCAATCTCATTATTTTTCTTAATCTTGTCTTGGACCTCTTCATATCTTTTAAGTTTGTCTTTGGCTTGTTCCAACTTCAACTCATTTGATTCTAATGATAGTTCATACTTTTCTTTAACAAGTTTGTTCTTCTCATACTCGTGGAAATCTTTTTTAAGTTGGGTATAAGATTTCTCTTTTGAGTCAAGGTCTTTCCATTGTTTAGATAATTTGAAGACTTTCGTTTCCCAATCTCCCAACTCATCAATTTTTTTCTTCGTTAACGCAGCTTCCATCAATTTGATTCCACAATGTTCACATTGAATCCCATCACCATACTTTTTAACCAAAGTTTCAATTTCTTGAACTTTACTTTGAGCAAGAACTAATTCACCATTTGTTGATTTCATCCCATCTGTAATCTCATCATGTTTGTCCTCATGGTAAAACTCTTTTGGTTCCACAATCTTAACTTCATTGATTTGACCTTTGATTCTTTCACTTCCATTTTCAAGGTCAGTAATGTCACTCTGTAATTTAATTGGGTTCAATATAATTAACTCTTGGTCGATGTCAATATACTTTGACTTCAACAAATTGTCTTTGTAATCCTGACCCTTTTGTAATCTCAAATCAACATCCGTGATTTTGGTGTTGGCATCTGTAATCTCGTTCTTAAGACGTTGGATTTCTTCAGTTGATGTCTCATTGTCTTGTTTCAATGATTCTGTGTTATACACATTTGACATCATACTTTTTGAAAACTCTGAGTAAATCTCTTTACCAGTTTCTTCCTTCTTCTTTAAGAATTCAAGACCCAAGAATCTGCCCAACACCTGACCACGAGCGGTTGGTTTAGCTTCCAATAAATCTTCAAGGTTAGACGCCGTGGTTACGATTGTCATCAAGAAGTCATCCATTGTTCCAATAGATTTCTTCATAAATTCTTCCGTTTCCCTGCGTTGTTCTCCCGTGAAGTTTTGAAGTTGACCATCGGCAAGTTTCTTGAAAAACTCTAATTCAGTTTTAACATTCCATTCACCCGCTTTGGATTTTTTTCTTTCAATCTGACGAGCAATTATATATTCTTCACCATCAATGACGATATCACCTCTAACATTAACCTTATTGATATCTGTAAATCTATTGAAGATTTCTTCTGCCTTTTGTGTTTTTGTTGTTGTGTTAAAGAATAAGAATAATAATAGGTCGACTGTCAGAACAGTTTTACCTCCAAAATTAGGCGGGTCGGATTCAACAACTGATATACCATTACATTTTTCAAAATCAATTACCTGACCTTCACCATAAGATAAGAAATTACTGAACTCAATTTTTTTGATATACCATCTTTTGAATGGTGTTACCTCAACCTCATTAGCCGTCATTCTGTTTTCAACCGCAGAATCAATACCCATAACTTGTTCGTAATACTGGTCTTGACCTTTTGACACCAACAATGACCTAATAAGTTCTTTTTGGTAATTCTTATCCATGATGTTAATTGAAACATCAATTGTTTGTTGGGTCTCTTCGGTAGACTTAACCTTTGTTATAACATTGATATTGGTTGAATTATATTTCTTTTGGAAATATTGTTTAACCGATTTGATTCTTTCTTGAGTAAAATTCTCCGGAGTATCTTCCCAAACTACTTGGATGTAAGGATTCTCCAAAGTTGTAATGTCTATCTTTGATTCCATTTTTTGATAATTATATTCAGGTTTTGGATTAAATAAATCCCATTTCATTATATTGTGGTTTGCGTCTCTCCTGAAATTTCTGCTTCTCGTTGTTTCTTCAATTCTTCAAGTTGTTGTTTCATTGTTTCATTAAACATTTTTTGCATTGCGGTTTGTTCCGTTTTAATTCTTTGATTTCTCGCAGTAACTTTTTTTCTGTGTTCTTTTTTCGCTTTACCCATTTTGTTGTATTTTTTAGTGATTATTTGTTGGTCTATTTTGTTCGAACCACTCGATGATTGAATTGATTGCCCATACTGACCCTGAAGCCAACATACCATCAAAGAACCATGAAGCAATTTTTGTAACTCCAAGTAATTCGTGTACTGGTGAATATAAGAAAATTCCAAAGAAAAATCCAATCCA
>Ga0181350_1000083_pt1 | contig 28148 bp, 62 predicted proteins | sample Su13VDMM110DCMD_FD_130105 | JGI IMG/M metagenome (GOLD analysis project Ga0181350, IMG submission 130105) | Freshwater viral communities from Lake Michigan, USA - Su13.VD.MM110.DCM.D | ecosystem: Environmental > Aquatic > Freshwater > Lake | place: USA: Michigan | collected 2013-07-16
CTGGACTATCGATGGTCGAGTTGTATCACCTTATTTTGACGACGAAACTACAGCAAAGGAATGGACAAATGAAGACAGTACAAGAAATGGAAACTGAAGCAATCTTATCATTGGCAGAAGGAATGAAAGCACTGGAACAACAACTAGCCGATGCCAAGAAACGAATTACCGAACTGGAGACAGTAATCGCCAATCAACGAGCAATGATAAACGAACTGCAATGAGTGAAGTAATCCTCCATAAAGACGACCTCAACGCAATTCTTGAGTTCGCAAACAAATACCCCGACTCCGACTATATTACTGTCTCCTGTGATTCTTCTTCGGGGATCGGAATTTTAGTCTCAGCATCACTAAGAGCCATTGTCAATCAAGATCCAGTAATTATTACAAAACAGATCGTGGATGAGTCATCATGGTAACTCATCACTACGCAATACTCACTAAATCACCTCACTTTCTCTCTGTGATCAACTACATTAAAGAGAATAATCTAACCTTTGAGCCACATCTGAATCGTACTCGCTTTTGGCTTCCAGAGGAACTACATAATGACTTTATCGATAAACTAGGTGGGCACTGTGACTTTGTTCCCAGTGATCAAGATCTAATTACAGGAGGAATAGCATGAAAACCATACAAGATTTAGTGATAGAACTACATGATATTGCAAGAGAACAAAGCGATATTAGAGTGGATGCCAGACTAAGACGAGTGGCTTCAGAGCTATGTGTAATCGATAGAGAAGATAAGCTGTGTAGTCTAGAGGAAGCAGAGGAATTCGCTAAGAAGAGAAACTATGAGTGGACTGTATGAACCAAGAAGAATACATTAAGTTTCTGGAAAAGAGCCTGAAGCACTCGGATGAACAGTTAGAGAAAGCCATGGAAATGCTGGCTACACTAATGAGTAAGATGCCAGTGAGTGAATGATGCATGGTGGACAGATATTCCAGAAATACACAGTTTCAGTGAATACAAAGGCGAGTGATGGGATACAAATCAAAAACATGTCCTAAGTGTAACGCTGTGCACAACAAGCGTGGCGAGTTCTGTAGTCGCTCGTGTGGCAACCAGAAGAAACATACTCCAGAGACCAAGAAGAAAATCGGTGATGCTAAGTCGGCATGGCTCACTAGTGGTGATGAGAAAGCAGAAGCACAAGTCCATTCCTTCACTAGTCTCGGTGCTAATAAGACACCTGACCCTGTCGCACCTATTAGGGATAATATGGGTAGTGGTCGGTTTGTTCAGGATGGCGACCTGTGGGAAGAAGTCTAGTTTGCAACTTGCAATTTATATTTGATTATTACTTGACTTTAGGGCATACTTACGGTGTTAGGGTTGATCGAGAGTAGAGAAGACCAGAGAGACAAGTAAGTAAACACTAACTAAGGGTTATTCGAGAGACGACGAGTCTGGGTAATAACCCTTTAGTCTGTAAGGTTATCCAGAAAGTTGTTGTCGTTAATTCCGATTTAGGGGATAATTCTCTTATTGAATCGAGAAAAGGACTTAATTATGACTACAGCAAATATCACCTTCGACGGAACCAACTACATCGCTAAAGTGGGTTCTAAGACTATCAAATCTTACTCTAAGAAATATGTGGAGCGCAAGGTGCAAGCAATGGTGGGTGACATGGAAGTCCATATCGCTGCTGTTGCTGAAAAACAATCGAAATATGACATTAACACTCGTTTCGGTTTCGTTGAGAAACTGGTGACGATGGTTGCGACTGGTGTTCAGCCTAGTGCTGTGATTACTGGTGAAGGTGGTTTGGGCAAGACTTATACAGTCACTAAGACGCTGGAAGCGCATGGCTACAAAGACATTTCTGATCTCGCTGAATTCTCAGTTGGTTCGGTGATCAATACACGCAAGTGTTTCACCATGGTTAAGGGTTACTCTACTGCCAAGGGTTTGTATCGTACTCTCTTCGAAAACAACAAATCCATCATCGTGTTTGATGACTGTGATGCTGTTCTTCGTGACCCTGTTGCATTAAACTTGCTTAAAGGTGCTTTGGACTCTTACGGTAAAAGAATCATTAGCTGGAATGCTGACATGAAGGATGATGACCTTCCACGCAGTTTCGACTTTACTGGTCGTGTGATTTTCATCTCTAACATGGTACAGGACAAGATCGACCAAGCCATCCGTAGTCGCTCTATGATGATCGATCTAAGCATGTCCCTCGACCAGAAGATCGATCGCATGGAGTTTATTGCAAAGAGTGAAGAATTCCTCCCAGAGTACGATGACACTATTAAGAGTGATGCTCTTGGTCTGATTCGTACCATCAAGAACGAGTGTTCCGAGATTAGTCTCCGTACTCTGATTGCTGTTGCCAAGATTCGTGCCAGCAACAAAGAGTGGAAAGATCTTGCTACATACATGTTGACTGCTTAATATGTTAAAGTGGATACTGTTGATTGTAATAGTAGTAGCATTCCCTACTGAGGTCGGGCATCTACTGGCAGACTTAGTAGTAATAGCAAGAGATACATTTAGCGCATTGATTGCAGCATTTAACAATAAAGGAATATAAAATGATTAGATTTATCGTGGGATTAGTAATTGTATTAGGTGCAGTTGGTGGCATGGAAGAGCCAGAGAATTCACTGTTGATACTGATGGGTATAGCTGGTCTGGGACTGGCACTGATGTATCTCGGCTCAGAGAAGATGAAGCAGTTGTAATCTGTATTAGGCTAGGGGACATAAAATATAACTCAGGGACTCCTACCCATTGGGCTATGCGGAAGGTATAAGCCACATCATAAGTTACATCGTCTCTCTCCATTGCAGATACCCCTTGTCTTTAATTCCGTATTAGGGTATAATCATATCTGTATAGGGTTGCAAGGATTGGATTCCATTGTTTGCAAAAAATTCCCCGAGAAAATTTTCACTGTAAAAGGTTGCATATATGAACGGCATGAGTATTGGACAAGAATTGATTGTTATGGCTAGTGGTAGCAAAGGAAAATCTATGAACGAATATTATCAGTATCTAGACGAACTTAGAGAATCAGGTGTGACTAATATGTATGGAGCAGGTGCTTTTCTAAGAGATCGATTTGATCTCTCTAAGGTAGAAGCCAGAGATATACTAACAGCATGGATGAAACAATTTACAAAATGAACGAACGGATTAAACAACTTGCCATTGATGCTGGTATAGGATTTACACTTTGGGACGATAGTGGCAGACCAATGATAGACAACTATACTCCTGAGGAAAGATTGACCGAGTTCGCCGAACTGATTGTGCGGGAATGTGCCAGCAAAGTAGATAATATTTTGCGTGAAAAGAAGGATGGTGGCGGAACTATGGGCGATGAGATTAGAGAACATTTTGGAGTTAGTAATGATTAAATCAAACGAGATGGCTACAACTGTGGGTCACTGCGAGAACTGTCTATACAACATTAAGGAAGCCATTGAAACGAATGGATCCGAAGACCAACGAGAGTATCTAGAGAAAGCACTCATGCATCTAGAGTGGTTGTATTCTACACTACAGGAGGATGAATAATGGCGAATGTAAAGCAAGGAAATAAAACATCGGCTCCCCAATGGTGGAAGCATCTAAGAGACTGGAAGAGAGTGTTTTGGAAGTCCGAGAGGCAAGCACAGAAGAAGGATATTAAGAATGAGTCTTGATGTTGATTTAATGGTTATACAACCCACAAGTATCTTCTCCATGAATATCACTCACAATCTTGGTAAGATGGCTGGAGCAGTTGTTCTTGAGAATGGTAAGACTCTCTATGAGGTTCTATGGCGACCAGACGAGCATGGTTATTACACTGCCAGCGATATTGCTTCGTTACTGCATGAAGGTATGGTTAAGTTAATTTCTTCTCCCGAGGAGTATAAGAGATATAATCCAGAGAACGGATGGGGTGAATATGATGGTCTTGTGGAATTTGTGAAACAATACTATAATGCTTGTCTGGTCAATCCAGAAGCAGAACTGAGGGTAAGTCGATGAGAAATGCAGATGTAATTGTAATAGTGTTATTGTTTATTTTATTGTATATACATCTTGCATATTAATGCTTGTCTTGCAAGATTGATTGGAGTATAATAGTATTATGTTGGCATTGTGGATAATCCTTGCATTGTTTGGTCTTGAACTGATCGTGGGATTACTAATTACAATTTTGATAAGAAAGTATGGAGTATATGGTACACACTGAAAACGAACATTTGTTTCCTACTGGTGGATTGAGTATTCCCTATGAAGTTGGGCATGGCATTACACTGGCATCACTAATTGACTCTAGAGATTATCTCCAGAGCGAGTTGGACCAGTGGAATGAGAATCCCAAGGATGAATTAAATCCAGATGGTTATTGGATGCATCCTGATGATGTCGTGAATAACGGAACACTAATCCGTGCAATGAATTTATTGATTGGGTATTATGGTGGTTAGAGTATTACTGGTATTATTGTTGTCAGGTTGTGGACACTTCACGAAAGTTGAGAATGTCTACATTGATAACAGTGCTTCCAATAACTTTGTTGGAAACCCTTGTAAGTTTTACATGGGATTAATGGGTGAGCAGTACTGTATGACTGAGATTCCAAAGTTTCAAGCAAGGAATCCAGACAATCCCTATAAGAAAGAACAAAATGCTAAATGATGAAAACCTAATTGAAATATCACGAGGTGTTGATAGTTATTTGTCCACACTCTTGATAAAATATGAAGTAACTCCATTATCTCTTGCTGCAATTTTAATGGCTCGAGCAATGGTTCTAAACAAAGAAGCAGGATCCACTGAAGACTTTTTAAAACTACTCAGTAGTATTAGTCAGAATCCTCCAATGAACCCTTATGAAAAAACAACGCATTAACATTAAGAAAGGAAATTAAAATGCAATGGATGGAAGGTAATAATGATATGTCACATTTTTATAATCCCGAGAATGGACAAATTTATGCAGTGATTTGGTGCAACTCATCTTGCTCGTTTAGAGCACAATCTATTAAAGATGATAAAATAATCGGTGAATATATTACTCGTGACCAAGCTAAACGAGCAATTGAGAATTTTTATAGCTCTGGTGGTCGTTAATGCAAATACTTGAGAATTTTATTCCTGAGACATATATCACTGAACTTGAAGAAGCACTTGTTAGTAAAAATTTCACTTGGTTTTATAAAAAGGGAACTTCTTATTCTTATAATCTTGATATGAATGCATACTTTGGTAATACCATACATATTGACGATTCAACACAGGATTCCCCTCAGTTAATACATGTTATGTATGAGTATGATAACATGAATTCTCAATTTTTTCATCTCGTTAAACCCATGTTATATTTCTTGGAGCAACAAGGTAAAAAAGCCGTTGGCATCTATAGAATTAAATCCAACCTTATGACTCAGGAAAGTACATATCCAGAGAATTTTTATAATGTTGCTCATATTGATTCACCTCAAAATCTATTGGGCAGAAACATGTGGACGCTTCTTTACTATGTAAATGATTCTGATGGTGATACTATTTTGTTTAATGAACAATTGACAGATCCAGATTATAAACATGATAGCATTAGCGTTATGCATAGAGTGACACCGAAACGAGGTTCTGCTATTTTGTTTGAGGGTAATCGTTTTCATGCATCAACTCCACCAAGAACAACAAGAGCCAGAATGGTCATCAATTATGTATTGGAATTTGAATGAGAGAACATCTAGTTAATAAACTGGATAACTTTATTGGTGGATGGTATATGGATGATACTAGTCTTATGGATGACATCATCCAATATCACAAAACCAGTGAAAATAAATTTGAGGGAGTTTCTATAAAAAACAATGAACCTATTGTAGATAAAACCAGAAAGAATTCAATTGATTGTTTCTTAGATTTCGATACAGTATTGTCTAAAAGATATCATGATCATTTACAAAAAGTTTTAGATCTTTATATTGAGAAGTATAAATTCTGTAACTCTTACTGTAAATTTACAAATAAAGATTATACCAATATTCAGTATTATCCACCCAATGGTGGATATTATGCATGGCATACAGAAAGATGCGATACTTATCCATCGGTTGCAAATCGTCATTTAACATTTATGACATATCTTAATGATGTCGATGATGATGGTGAGACAGAATTTTATCATCAGAATCTAAAGGTTAAACCAGAAAAAGGATTAACTTTAATTTGGGGATCTGACTGGACATTCACTCATCGTGGAATACCTTCCCCAACACAAGAAAAGTATATTGTTACTGGATGGCTCCATTTTCATTAGTTGTCTTTAATTCAACAATGATGTATAATAAATTATCTTAACCTTAATGAGTTACAAAAATGAAAATCGCAATTTGCTCAGATGTCCATCTCGAATTTGGACAACTAGATCTACAGAACACACAGAATGCTGAAGTCCTTATTTTATCTGGTGATATTTGTACTGCTGTTGACCTTCGTGTTACCGACAGTATTTTATCTTCTGCTAAAACTGATAGGTATCTTGAGTTTTTTACTGCTTGCTCTCGTAACTTTCCTCATGTGGTTTATGTTATGGGTAATCACGAGCATTACCATGGTGACTATGCTACTTCTATCGGCTATCTGAAAGATGCACTAAAGCCATTCACTAATATTCATGTTCTTGATAAAGAGTTTTGGGATCTTGGTGATCATCGTTTTATCGGTGGCACTCTTTGGACTGATATGAATGGTGAAGATGAGATGACCATGAATCATGTTTCTCGTCGTATGAATGACTTTCAGATCTGCAAGAACAGTCTAAGGACTGTAAACTTCAGAACAGAGGAACCAACTCTTGACGAGAATGGTGAACATAAGAAACATGAAAATGGTGCTGGAGTGTATCATGCCGTCTTCAAGACTCGTGAGGCATATCTGTCTCCTCAAGATGCAGTGGATGACCACAAAGCAATGTTGAAGTTTATCGAGGATACCTATGAAGATACTCCTCCATGGATGACGACTGTTGTTGTTGGACATCATGCTCCAAGCAAGAATTCCGAGCATCCTCGTTACAAGCATGATCAATTGATGAATGGTGCATACAATTCTCGTTTGGATCAATTCATTATGGATCGTCCAGGAATTAAACTCTGGACTCATGGTCACACTCATGAAGACTTTGACTACATGCTTGTAAGTTGTCGTGTTGTTTGTAATCCTCGTGGCTACATCAACTACGAAGATCGAGCAGATCGTTTCGAACTTAAATTTGTAGAGGTTTAGTATGAGTGATTATACACCAGACAAATGGCTAGTTGTCAGAATTACTGGACCAGATACTCCACCAGTCCATAAAGTGTTTGCTTGTTGGTATGGTGGTTACGCTGGTTCAGATTCTTGGAAACTAAACAGTGGTATTACAAGAGCGTATGAAGAGAGTCATTGCTTCATGTTTGACGGAAGCAGTGGCTCTACCTATGTTTGTCATAAGGCAACTTATGGTGCAAGCAGTTATGGTTATGGTGTTCTTGAGGGTATGGTAACCAAAGCACTTGATAATGGTATTACAATTGAAGTGTTACCAGAAGAAACTAATTGGTTGGAGATTAACTATGAATAAACCTACTACATGGACAATTATACTTGAAGCAGCAGACGATGGGAGTGGAGATTTAGTTCTTCCTCTTACTGATGAGATCATGGAGAGTGCTGGTTGGAAGATTGGCGATACACTCGAGTGGATAGATAATAAAAATGGCACTTGGTCAATAAAGAAAAAAGAAAATGAACCATCAACTAATCCCACTGAATGATAAGGAAGAAGCAATTCTTACCTTAATGCAAAGAGTCAACGATCTTGAGTATGAAAACTCAAACTTGAAAGATGAAATTAAACTATTAAAATGGTCACTAGAGGAGCACGACTAATGCCAAAATTTACCTTTATTGGAGAACACACGAATCTTTACGGAAAACCAGATGGTACTAAAGTAACATATGAGTTTCAAGTTGATAGTATGAACGATATTCTGGAACACGCTGACTTGTTTATTCGTGGTTGTGGTTACATGCCACCTCCAGGGACATTAGATTATGTTGTTGAAGAATATTCTGACCATGGTGGTGGTTCTACTATGGAAGATTATCCAGAGTTATATGAAGCACAAGATTTACCCATTGGTAAATCACACCACTACTTCGACACCGAAAGGAACAAATAATGGGAATGCCACTTGATGTATTGATGTTTCAACAAGCATGTGATCAAAAACCATCACCAGAAAACGCTGCATTATACAAATCTCTCATGGAAGAAGAGTTCAAAGAGTTCATTGATGCGCATTGGAATCGTGATGAGACCGAAATGCTTGATGGATGCATGGATTTAATCTGGGTTACACTTGGATTTTGTCACATGAAGGGTTACGATGTGCAAGGTGCATGGGATGAAGTGCTTCGAAGCAACATGGCGAAGGTTGATCCAATCACTCGCAAGGTTACCCGACGAGAAGATGGTAAGATTTTGAAGCCAGAAGGTTGGAAAGAACCTGAATTGAGCAAATACACAAAAAAGAAGTTGCCTTAAATTGATTTTTGAGGTATAATTACATTATGATTACATTATACTTAGATATGGATGGTGTGCTTTGCAACTTTGACAAGGCATATCGCTCTTTACGCACACATGCAACTGACGGAAAACGATTTCGTGCAGCTGTTATGGACTATCACATCTTCGAAGATCTTGAATTTATGCCAGATACGCAAGAATTGTTGACTTATGTCAGTAAACTTGATAAAATCAACATTGAAATTCTAACTTCAATGGGTACTTTTGATGTCCAACAAGGAAATGCAGCAAAATCACAAAAACAAAAGTGGTTAGACAAGTGGAACATTCCATACAAAGCCAATTTTGTTCGTTCCAAAGAAGAAAAATCAAAATTTGCTCATGATAGAGCAATTTTAGTTGATGATTCTCCAGGATGCATCAACCCATTCAATGTTAAAGGTGGTCATGGTATCCTTCACACAAAATCTACTGAGTCTATCCAACAAATCCATGATACCATTCGTGGTATCAATGGATTGCACGCATTAAAATTTGGATGGGATTCTATGGGATCGTATGCCTGATATTTTTGGACCAACATTACAATGGATAAAAGATGACTGGAATTCTAATCCCTTTAGGTTTGCTATTGAGTTGCTCGCTTGGGCTATTTCTATTGGTTGTAGTATTACGATGGCAGTCACAGTTCCCAATCCTCCTCTACTTTTATTATATCCTGTCTGGATTAGTGGCTGTGCTCTTTATGCTTGGGCTGCTTATACTAGGAAATCATTTGGCATGTTGGCTAACTACATCTTGCTCACTGCTATAGATACTTTTGGATTAATTCGGATGCTTGTACTATGAACATTTTCTATCTACACGAAAATACTACAGAATGTGCAAGGCAACATCTTGACAAACATGTCGTTAAGATGATTCTAGAATATGCACAACTTCTTTCTACTGCTCATCGTCTTCTTGATGGTTATGAGTATGAAGGTAAGTCTATTTCAGGTCGCAAAGCAATGCGATGGAAACTAGATGATTCTCGTGAAGATAATTTGTATCTTGCATCACATATGAAACATCCATCAGGTATTTGGTGTCGTGAGACAACTGCCAACTACATGTGGTTGTATTCTCTCTGGCGAGATCTCATGCAAGAATATACTTTTCGTTATGGTAAGCATCATGTTGCGGAAAGATTAATTCCTTTCCTTGATATTTTACCAACTAATATAAAAAATGGAGATATGACTCCAATGCCACAGTGTATGCCTGAAGATTATAAAGTTCCAACGAATTCTATTCAAGCATATCACAATTATTACATTAATGATAAGCAACCATTTGCTGTTTGGACGAATAGACCAATTCCAGAGTGGTATGTTGGTGAATGGAAAGTTAGAAATCACAAAGCAGTCTATCAAAAACAAAACGATAAAATAAAATTTAGAATGGTGCCAGCATAATGAGTTTAAATACATTTAATAACTACGGATTTATTGAGCATGTCTTTACGAATAAAGAATTACAACCAATTCGTGATGAGATTGATGAAATTCAAGCAGACTTTGACATGCATCAACCCCAACAGTGGAATACTCGTCTCAGTGGCAATCTAAAAAGAGAATTTGCACTGCCAAAATCAATGGCACACGCAGAAAAACTGATTTTACCACATGTTGAAGATTATGTTGAGTTTTTTAACTTCCTTAAAGACTCATTTCTTACAAGAGAAGAAGTAGATTTCAGTTTAAACTCTCTCTGGGTCAATTTTCAAGCAAAGAATGAGTTTAATCCACTACATAACCATGATGGGTTCATGTCTTTTGTTATTTACACGAAAGTTCCATTTAAAATGAGAGATGAGTTGGCTGCATCTCCAGGAATCAACTCAAATAACAATGTTCCAGGTCATTTTCAGTTTTCTTACACTGGAATTCTTGGTGGCATCAGTAATCACTATGTTCCAGTTGACGAAAGTTACGAAAACACGATGATGTTGTTCCCTTCCAAATTAATGCACTGTGTTTATCCGTTTTTTACATCTGATGAATACAGAATCTCCGTTGCAGGCAATATTTACTGTAATAGAAAGATATCCGCCACTAAATAGAGTTGTGAGGAGAAATTATGCCAACATATAGTTTTAGAAATAGAGAAACAGGCGAAATACACGATGAGATCATGCGCATTGCTGCTCGAGAGCAATATCTACTAGACAATCCCCAATTAGAATCTATTATCACAAGTGCACCTGCATTTGCTGGGGATCATATCACTCTTAAAAAAGATACAGGTTTTAAGGAGGTACTACAAAGAATTCATTCTCTAACTCCAGGAAGTCAATTAGATAAAACATCATCCCAAATTTAAGGAATCATCAATGGCTCGCACATCAGCTGCTAAAAAAGTAATAGACATCAATCATAATGAAGAGCGTGAAACGAAACCCATTGCCAGTAATCAATTAAGAATCCGATTAGACAACTTAAAGACATTTCAACCACTAACAGACAATCAGAAGAAATTCTTTGATGCATACAAGCGTGGTGATTATTTTGTGGCACTTCATGGTGTCGCTGGAACAGGTAAAACATTCATTGCTCTTTACAAAGCAATTGAAGAAGTCCTTGACAAAGCAAATCCATTCAGCAAGATTATTGTAGTTCGTTCTGCAGTTCAATCTCGTGAAATTGGTCATCTTCCAGGAGATGTAAATGAGAAGATGGAAATCTATCAACAACCATATCGCCAAATCTGCGAGACCTTGTTTGGTCGCAAAGACGCATGGGATAGATTAGCAGAACAGCACCACATTGAGTTTATCTCTACTTCGTTTATTCGTGGTATGTCTTTTGATAATGCAATCATCCTTGTTGATGAAATGCAGAATTTAACATTCGAAGAAATTGACACAGTTATGACTCGTGTTGGTCATATGTCAAAGATCATCTGGTGCGGAGATTACCGTCAGACTGATCTAAATAAGAAAAGAAACGATATGTCTGGCATTCTGAAATTCTTTGATATTGCTATGCATATGGGTGCTTTCACTAAGATTGAATTCACTCCTGACGATATCGTTCGATCATCTTTGGTTAAGGATTATATTCTTGCCAAATTAAAGATAGAAGATATGGAGAACAAATGATTACAGCAGAACAATTTAAACATTTATTTCCTCGAGCGCAAGATCCAGCATCTTGGGTAGAGTCGATGAATAATGTATTCCCAACATATGATATCAACACACCACATCGTATTGCAGCATTCCTTGCTCAGTGTGGTCATGAGTCTGGTGGTTGGACAGTATTCGAAGAAAACCTAAACTATTCCGCACAAGGATTGAATGGTATCTTCAAGAAGTATTTCCCTACACTTGAATCAGCACAACCTTACGCACGCAAGCCAGAGATGATTGCCAATAAAGTGTATGGTGGTCGCATGGGTAATGGACCAGAGTCTTCAGGTGATGGATATAAGTATCGTGGTCGTGGACCAATCCAGTTGACTGGAAAAGATAATTACAGAGCATTTGCGAAAGACATGTTTGAAGACTGGGAAAATTTATTTGACAATCCAGATTGGGTTACGAGCGATCGTGACTTCGCATTGATGTCAGCAATTTGGTTCTGGAATAAAAACAAGTTAAATGTTCAAGCAGACGCTGGTGACATTAAACTAATGACCAAGAAAATCAATGGTGGTTATATTGGTCTTGAAGACAGAATTAAACATTATAATGAAGCAATACATTTACTCACATAACTAGGAGAAATTAAAATGTTAGATACTCTATTTTGGGTGGCACTTGGTGCATTTGTTGGATGGAATTTTCCACAACCTTTCTGGGCTAAGATTATACAAGAAAAAATTCAAACACTGATCGCTAAAAAGTAATGGCTTACTCCGACAAAGTTCTTGATCACTACGAGAATCCAAGAAATGTGGGTTCTTTAGACAAAAACGATCTAACAGTCGGTACTGGCATGGTTGGTGCACCAGCATGTGGTGATGTAATGAAACTTCAAATTAAAGTTGAAGATGGAATAATCACCGATGCAAAATTTAAAACATACGGATGTGGCTCAGCAATTGCTTCTAGTTCACTTGTCACTGAATGGGTCAAAGGTAAAACTTTAGATCAAGCAATGGAGATTAAAAATTCTGCCATTGCAGAAGAACTTGCTCTGCCACCAGTTAAAATTCATTGCTCAATACTTGCAGAAGATGCAATTCGTGCAGCAATCCACGACTATCAACTAAAGTGTTCATGCTCATGATTACCGTAACAGAAACAGCAAAGAAACAACTCGATGAGATCCTAATGGATGAACCGAATGGAAAATATGTAAGAGCATTTATCTCTGGCGGTGGATGCTCTGGTTTTAATTATGGATTTACTATTGAAGAGAACAAAGAAGAAGATGACTTCGTTATTGACAATCTTGTAGTGGATGCAATGAGTATGCAGTATTTTGAAAACGCTACTATAGATTTTACTAGTGATAAATTAAAAGGATCTCAATTTGTTATATCAAACCCAAATGCCAAATCAACCTGCGGATGTGGAAGCAGTTTCTCAGTCTAAAGTAAGAAACTTTATTCGCCATGATTTCGGTAAACTTGAACGAGACACGAAACCTGATGGTACAAGGTTATACAAAACCCCATCGGGTAAATCCTATCCCTCCGTTACGACAGTTACAGGACTGCACTCAGCAAAGGGAATCATGGAATGGCGAAAAAGAGTCGGAGAAGCAGAAGCCAACCGAATCTCTGGAAGAGCCAGTGCAAGAGGCACAAGAATTCACCAACACTGCGAAGAATTTCTCCTTGGGGAGCATGTTGAGCCAGATATGTTTGATGCAGAGATGTTCACCTCAATCAGACCACTCCTCGACCAAATCGACAACATCCACTGCTTGGAGACTCCGTTATGGTCTGACCATTTACAAGTCGCAGGAACAGTTGACTGTATCGCAGAGTTCCAAGGTAAACTGTCTGTCATAGATTTTAAGACATCCAGCAAACCAAAAGATAGAGATGACATTCATAACTACTTCATGCAAACTGCAGCATATGCAGTAGCATTTGAAGAACGAACAGGAATACCTATTGGTAGACTTGTAATTATTATGGCAGTTGATAGTGATGATCCAAGATGGTTTATCGAAAAACGAGACAACTGGATTGGTGGCTTTAAGAAATTAAGATTAGATTATAAGAATTTGAAAAACATTTGACTTGTAACTAAATATAATGTATAATGTAGGTTATTGCTGTATGAAGCAAAGAGAAAGGTGTTCTGGACGGGAGTTCGATTCTCCCCACCTCCACCAAAAGTATTTTAGTCAGCCAATGTGCGTTAAAGTTGCACCTCTGGATTAAGTGCATACTAAAATACTTTTGATGGGGGTGACTAGGTTTCGACAGGGCAATAAGTAAATGAGTGGACAGCACGACACAGAGAGTCGTAAAAAGTAAAAAACCGTAAACGCAAACGACGCACAGTTCGCATTAGCAGCCTAAACACTGCTTAGGGTTTCGGATGGTTTCCTCGTAACAGAATAACCATCCACTAATTTTATAACATAGGGATTTAATAATGAATGTTTTGCCATTGAAGACGCAGGTACTGGTCGCAGAGAATAAAAAAGAAGACACAACCGAGTCTGGTATTATTATTGAAGGTGCTCGTGGCACTGGTAATACAGCAAAGGCAACTGTTCTTGCAGTTGGTCCAGATGTCACTGATGTTAAAGTTGATGATGTTGTTTTGATAGATTGGTCTAAAGCATCTCCAGTAAAAATTGGTGATGTTCAGAGAGCAATGATTAAAGAAGAGTTTATCATTGCAGTGTTCGAAAAATAAAAGGAGATTACATGAAAGCATTAGTTACAGTAGTTATGTTGGCATTCGCTTCGATGACATTCGCAGCAGAGCCATCAAAGAAAGAAGAGCCAAAGAAAGAGCAACCAAATTGTGTGACAAAGGATAAGAAAGGTAATTGCCCTCCTGCTCCAAACTCACCAAAGCCAACACCTAAGAAAAAGGCTGAAACCAAGTAATATAAAATTATTGTTATGGAAAAAGATTTAAGATCTTATTTAAAAGTTTATAATAATTGGTTTGATGCTGATATTTGTGACAAAACTATATCCGAATTAAAAAATAATTCTTGGCGACAAAATACATTTTATGATTCTGTTAATAAACAATATGAAACTTATTCTGGTAATAACGAATTAGATATTTCTTGGGATGGTGTTTCTACAGATCAATATTTGGTCGACAGAATCTGGAGTGGTTATCAATTATATTTACAACAATTAAATTTCAATTGGTTTAATGCTTGGTCTGGATTTAGTGTTATAAAATTTAATCGTTATAATGAAGATAAATTAATGGCTGAGCATTGCGACCATATTCAGTCTTTATTTGATGGAAAACAAAAGGGTGTTCCGATATTGACAGCCTTGGGTATTCTTAATGATGACTATGTTGGTGGTGAATTTGTTATGTTTGAGGACGAAATGATAGAGTTAAAAAAAGGAGATCTAGTAATATTTCCATCTAATTTCTTATTTCCGCATCGAGTTGAACCAGTTAAATCTGGAACTCGCTATTCTTTTGTTACTTGGGCTTGGTGAGTTCCTAAATAATTATACAGTGGGTTGTAGGTTCCCAATAAAACCTTCATTACACACAACTCATAACACACAAGGAGTAAAACATGAGTAACTTGACCCCGTTCGAGATTCGCCTAGAACTTTTAAAAATGGCAAAAGACATGCTTAACGATGACTATTACGGTAAGCGTGAAGTAATTAGTAATGAATACTTTACAAAAGTAGAAATTGCTAAAATCAATGGTGGAGAGATGCCTGTTCATCCAGGATTTCCAGCTTATCCATCCGAGACCGAAATCATTGCAAAGGCTCAGACCCTAAATGGTTTTGTTTCAAACATCCCAACTACACTAGAAAAGACTAGCAAAAAGTCCACCTGATAGGGAATTGGATTGCAGGGTTCACACACTCTGCAATCCTTAACTGTTTTAAGGAGATAACTATGCATAAACGACTATACAGTTTAGCAGCAATATTTTTAATAAGCGTAATATTTTTAATATCTACAGGATTTACCAAAGAAAAAATCATTGGTGTAACTTATACCCAATTGACAGCAGAAGCCAAAACGCAAGTTGATTGTTTGGCACAAAACATTTATTATGAAGCAGGTTATGAACCACGAGATGGAAAGATCGCAGTTGCGATGGTTACATTAAATAGAGTTCAAGATCCAAGATATCCAAAAGATATTTGCTCTGTAGTGAAACAAAAGACAAATTCAACATGTCAGTTCACTTGGTTCTGTGAGCATAAAAAGACCCAAAACACTTCAGCATATTTACAAGCAAGAGACATTGCACTGCTTGTGTATGCTAACTATGAAAAGATGCACGACATGACACAAGGTGCATTATTCTACCATGCGGATTATGTTAATCCACGATGGAAACTTGAACGAACTGCAGTAATCGGCAGACACATTTTTTATAAACAGAGAGATAGTATCTAAATGATGAACAAACTAAACATTCAACTCAAAGATAGTGGTGACGATTCTGCTCACTCGTTTTACCTTTTGATGGAAGAAGTAACATTACAATCAGCAAAGCAGTTAGTTGAATGGATTTTTGAAGCAAACTTCGCTGAAGAGCGACCAGACTTATTGAATCTCATCATCTGTTCTCCAGGTGGTGATTTAAATGCAGCGTTTGCAGTGATTGACACTATGAAGGGTTCAGCGATTCCTATTCGCACGATTGGCTTAGGTCAGATCGCATCAGCTGGACTCATGATTTTTATCGCTGGTGACAAAGGGCATCGTATTCTTACACCAAACACATCTATACTGTCACACCAGTATTCTTGGGGTGCTTTTGGTAAGGAACACGAATTATTCGCAACGGTAAAAGAGTTTGACTTAACTACCAAGAAAATGATTCATCACTATAAAAAGTGTTCTGGATTATCTGATGCAAAGATCCGTGAGGTTCTATTGCCACCACAGGATATTTGGTTAAGTCCACTTGAAGCCAAAAAATTAGGATTATGCGATGAAGTTAAAGAACTTACTTAATTATGTAAAATTCTCTGGTATCTGGATTGGATTTGTTTTAAATCCTTACCACTGGGAATTTCGAGTAGAAAAAACTGGACCAAATGATACAGATCCAAACGGATATTTGTTGGCTGTATATTTTGGACCATTTTGGGTCAGGGCTGTCTTAGATGATGGTTCTTGGTAAATTAAAGGGGATGATTATGAATGATAATGTTTTTGTTAGTTGTGTTACTCTTGCAATAGTGACACTTATTGGATCGATTACTTTCTATCAGTATAGTGAGTTGAAGTCTGTCGAGAGAAATGTAGAATCAGCGATTGTAAAGGGGATTGATCCCGTTGCAGTTCGTTGTGCCTATGCAAACCAGTCAGATGTGGTCTGTGTAGCCTATGCAGCTTCTCATCAACAAGGGTTTCCTACCCCGAAATCCTCTAAGTAAGTAGTTACTTACCAAACCAACCCTCTAGGATACAGGTGTTCTAGGGGGTTGTCTTTAATTCCGAATTAGCGTATAATATCTCTATTATATCGTTGAAATGGAGTCTTAATTATGAGTTTACTTACAGTTGGCAACCCAAAGTTGTTGAAGGGTCAGAAGAAGGGTTACTTGTCTTCAGTGTTACACTTTGCACCTGCAACCTTATCAGGTAAAGAAGTGTGTCCTAAACGAACAGCTGGTTGCACGATGGCATGTTTGAATACTGCTGGTCGTGGTGGCATCTTCAAGAAAGGTGAGTCCACTAATGTGATTCAGCTAGCACGGATTCGTAAGACCAAAGCATTCTTCGAAAATCGTCAAGCATTCCTTAATGAGTTGACTGTTGAGATTATCAAAACAAAAACCAAAGCAGAAAAGCAAGGACTGATTCCAGTCTTTCGTTTGAATGGTACTTCAGATCTCTCATGGGAGAAGTATGAAGTTGCAAACGGCAAGAACATTTTCCAAATGTTCCCAGAAGTCCAATTTTACGACTACACTAAAATTAACAATCGCAAAGTAAATCACATTCCTAACTATCACCTGACTTTCTCTAAGGCAGATGGTAATGATATGGATGTTCGTCTTGCATTATCAAATGGTATGAATGTTGCAGCTGTATTTCACAAAGTGCCAGAGACATATCTTGGTCGCACAGTTATCAATGGTGACGAGACAGATCTCCGCTTTTTAGATCCAAAGGGTGTTATTGTTGGCTTGAAAGCCAAAGGTAAAGCCAAGAAAGACACCACAGGATTTGTTGTATGATGAAGTGTCCTATACCAATCCACGAAATGTGTCTTCACGATAAAGTAGTTTGGAATGAACGAAAGTATGAATTAGAACCACAGGAAAAGTTTTTTGCTTTAATGATCGCTGGTGTAGCTGACTGGGTCAGATCTAAGAATATGACTATTGATTTGAATACTGTGACTGCAGACCAGATTATTGATATGGTAAAAAAATAACCATTGACTTGCAACTTTATTTGAGGTATAATAGATCTTATGCAAATGCTACATACATCACTTGGAAAATCTAAGAAGAAGAAACCGACTGCAAAGCAACGACAGTTGAAAGCATCATGGGAAGCCATGTTAAAGAAGTATCCCACAAAGACTGTTGCTAAACCAAAGCAACAACTCAGTGAGGTATACTCACTCGGAAAATCTGCTTGTCGTGAGACACCTAAGCATCCGAGTCTTCCATTTACTGGTGCACCTTGTTACAAGAAACCTAACCCTGTTTATACAGGCTCTGCCATTAAGGGTATTGGTACGATGCACAAGTCTAATGCAATTCCAGTCTTCTCTGATGAACAAGCAAGAGATATCGCCACTATGAGGAGAGGATAAATGAGTAATGAAACACATAATGAAAATTAGACTACGCAAAGACGGAACATGGGAAAATGTTTATGATGATGGTTCGTCTGACCAAGAATTCGCTGAGTTATCTAATGAGATGTTAATTAAGATGCAATCAAAACGACTAACTGAAATTGCATCAGACTATCTTGAACAAGCTGTTGAAGCATCAGGCTACAAAGATGCCAAAATGGTAATTGATCATATTAGGGGATTGTGATGTTCGAATTTTGCGTTAAGTGTTCTGAAAAAGAAGGACAGATTGAACTTCTTCGTAAACGACACTATGAAGAAATAGAAACATTGAAAGCGCAGATTGACAAGTTGCGAAATGAAAATGACGCACTCATCATGGATGTTGCATTCTATGGTGGTAATTTAATTAACTTGTCTTGCAATAACAAATAAGGTATAATATATTATGACACTGATTGAGAAGTATAGTGACTTACAAGTCCAAAAAATGAAATTAGATAAATTCTTCTCTATGTTCCTTGAGAAGTTTGAACGACAGATGGATCCTGATAGAACAGATACCCCTGTATGGAAACTTTATAAAAATAAACTCAAAGAATACGAAAAGGTAAACCATGAACTTAGAACAACTCAGTACTGGATTAGCAAAGAATGATATGTTTAAAACTGCAAACGAATTTTCTCTTCATATAGAAGAAATGGTTCGTAATAGTAAAATGACATATATGGATGCTGTTCTTGAATATTGTAAAGAAAACTATCTTGAACCAGAAGATGTGTCGAAGCTGATTAATAGATCTCTGAAAGATAAGATTGAAATGAATTTTCGTGATTTGAACTACTTACCAAAGCAAGCACAACTGGATGTGTAATGGATGGATTTAAGGCATATCGTTATTACCTAGCAATTAAACTTCACTTCACCACAGACAGATTCAATGTCTTCGAGAACAGAGGTAATGTTCGTGGTACTCGTGAAGCATTTAATGCTCGTAATGACAGATACATATTCGAGAAGTTAGCAAGCAAACGACAAGATGATAAAGACATCATCCAGTTCTTTGTGGCGAACTTTGCGTATGGTAACGACCAAGCCATTTATGCTGGTCAAGAAGCAGACGATAATTACTTGCAATGGCAGAAACGAAAGCAGTCTATGACTAAGATTTTCGTGGATGACTTAGCGACTCTATTAACCTATGTTGAAATGAACAAGTTAAAACCAACTGCAATATTTCAGTTTACCGAAAACGAATATCCAGTAGCATTAAACTTATTTGTTGGAGGTAAAATTGCAATAGAAACTCTAAATATTATAAACGACCAGATAGACATACTTGATGAATGGGCAACTCATGCTTCTGTAAGATACATATGGGAAGACGAGTTGCGAAGAATTAAAAAGTTGACTGGGTTCGTTAAATACGATAGAATTAAGATAGGTAAAATCTTCGAGCATTTTAAAGAAGAACTTGCAGAGTGATACAATGGGTAAGACATACAATAAACAAAAAACTGATAAAGAATTTTCTGGAAAGCGTTCTGGAAAAGGTGGTGGTATGAAAACGCTAAATAGTTATGTTGAAGAAGAACTTGATTTTGATGATGGCATCTTTGATGATGATATTGAAATAACTGATGATATTCAGATTCAACATATACAAAACGATAATACAAATTAATACTTTTAATATAAAGGAAATACGATGGACATTCAAGCACTACGCAAAATGCGCAACTCTGACTTTGGAGCAATTAGCTCTGCATTCGAAAAAGTCGCAAACCCACAATCCGAACAAAAGTCTTTTACAGACGATCGCTTTTGGCGACTCGAAGGTGACAAGGCTGGCAACGGAACAGCAACACTCCGATTTCTACCTCGTGTAGAAGGTGATGAACTCCCATGGGTTCGTATCTTCTCACATGGCTTCCAAGGTCCAACTGGGAAGTGGTATATCGAAAACTCCCTAACAACTCTTGGTGAAAACGATCCTGTCGGTGAGTTGAACACCACTCTTTGGAACTCTGGTTCTGAAGCAAACAAAGAGATCGCTCGTAAACAAAAGCGTCGCCTAAGTTTCACTGCCAATGTTTTGGTTGTGTCTGATCCTAAGCATCCTGAGAATGAAGGTAAAGTGTTCTTGTGGAAGTTTGGTAAGAAAATCTTTGATAAGATTATGGACAAGGCTCGTCCAACCTTTGAAGATGAAAAGCCAGTCAATGTCTTTGACTTCTGGGAAGGTGCTAACTTCAAACTCCGTATGCGTAAGAAAGATGGTTACGCAAACTATGATGAGTCTGCATTCAATGAACCATCAGCAATTGGTGATGACGAACAGATCGTTAAGATCGCTTCTGCTCAGGTTAAGTTGTCTGAGTTTACTGATCGTAAGAACTTCAAGTCTTATGATGAGTTGAAGAAGAAACTGAATGAGGTTTTGTCTGGTGATTCTTTTGCTAGCAAGTCTGCTGCACAGATCGCTGAAGATGAAGATCGTCCTGTAGCCCAAGCACCTAAGATTGCTTCTAAACCAGCACCGAAGATGCCTGAAGTGAACGAAGATGATGACGATGTAATGTCGTACTTCGAGAAGATTGCTAAAGAAGATTAATTCTTTAGAGTAGAAATTAAAAAGGGATCTTTACGATCCCTTTTTTTATGTCGCCATTCTATGTCGTAGCCAAGAAGATACTGAAGACTCTTGATTTCGAATTTGTGGTTTAATAATTTGAGTTGTTTTGTTACTAGTCATCACTGGAGCATTTACTACGCTAGTGTTGCTTGATTTACCACCAGCAGTCGCTGCATTATCTGCATTTGCTCTGGAACCACCTTCAACTGCATTTGCTGGTCTCAACGCTAATCCCATTGCTGCAATTTTCTCAATAGGTAATGCAGCAATTGCTTTCACTTTGTCGGTATCAACTTGAGAGAACATACCCAAACCTTTGGCAAGATTCAATACACCAGTACCAGCCTGATTGATTAAATCACCCTTTTCGCCCATCATCATAATCTGTTCAACTGGAGATTTTCCAGGAGTTACTAGATTTAAGAATCCACCAACAAGATTACCAATACCAGCTGCAGCAGTTCCAGCACCGAACACTGCCATGCCTGCACCAATAGCAGCAAGACCAGCACCAACCATCAAAAGGTTATTACCATCTAGTTGTCCGAGTTTAGTCAGACCATCTGTCATCTCAGCAAAACCTTTACCCACTGCCTGCATTGCTTCACCAACAATCCAGAGAGCACCACCCAGTAAACCAATAGCTGCAGCACCCAAAGTTATTGGGACAATCGCACTACCCATAACTGCAGCAATTACAGCAATACCAGCCACTGCTACCATACCTTTGGCAATAGTTTCCCAGTCCAAATCAGCGAATCCACCCAGTGCTTCACTCATTCCGTACATGGCAAGAGCCAATACACCAAGAGCAAATGCACCTTTGATGATGGATCCCTTGACTTTATCTAAACCGATTGCAGCGATAACTAAACCACCAAGAGCAACCATACCCTTACCGATTGAATCCCAATCTACATCACCAAAGTTTTTAAATGCTTCTGCTGCAACCCACAATGCTGCACCAACTGCGAGAAGACCGATGCCGAATTTCTTCATACCATCTAATGCTTTGCCTGCACCACCACTCATTAAACCAGCCAGCAATCCACCACCTTCTTTACTACCTTCGGCTGGCTTTGCTTTAGCAGTATCTTGTTTTTTACCACCAGTGTTCTCGGCAATTGCTTCAAGTAGTTCAGATTGTTTTGCTACCTGTTTTTGGTTTTCAATTTGTATTTCTTCATTAGCACCAGAATCAGCGTGTTCTTGAGTAGGAGAAGATTTTAAACTTGATGCTCTTAAATCTGCACCTGCCAATGTATCAGTTAGTGCGGTTCGTTTAGCGAATAGATCTTTACCTGCACCTCGTTTGGCTAAGTCAGCTTCTGACATGCCAGTGTCTTTTTTCAACTGAGATATTTCAGCTTCATTTTTCTTAATATCTTTTGACGCTCTATTTGCAGTTTCAAATTTACCAGAAAGAGTAGAGCGATCATCTTCAGAGCCAAGTTTGCGCTGAGTTTGAATAAACTTCTCTTTAGCAATAGACTTGTCAAAGATACCACCAACATTCACTGCTTTCAATGCAGTTGTTTTTAGAGCAGATCCAGAACCAAACTTATCTTTGAAACTTTTACCCATATCAGAGATTCGATCTCCCATGGTCTTAAATGTTTGCATACCCTTGGCAATATTAGCAATTGCTTTGGCTTCTTCTCTGCTATATGTGCCTTGTTCTTTAATAGATTTTGAGATGTCTTTTTGAACTTTTAAAATTTCTTTATTAACTTTAACATTATGTTCGGCAATTTTATCATGTTTCTCACCATCATCGTCAATTTGTTTAGTCTCGTACAGACTGGCAAACTCAGTCAATTTAATTAACTGCATAGTTTCTGAAATCGTCTTTAGAGATTTCATTGACTCTGTTTGAGCATTGAGCAATGCCGTCATGTCACTTGATGTGACATGTACTTGATAGTTTTTATTTTTTGCCATCTGTTACATCCTCTTTTTGGATTCTATTCTTTTCTTTTCTTCTTCAAGATACTGAATTAGCATGAAGACATATACTTCTCTTTCGAAAGGTATCATTTCTTCCAGCTCAGCCAAAGAGTATTTGTGGTACTGCATCATCGCAAAGTTCATTTTATAATAATTCTCTAGCGATTCATGACTGAGCAATACTAAAAAAAACTTTGGAGTCCCTCCAGCATCTTAACATGGTGTCTGTTACATACTGGACAATCATATTGAATCTCTTTTCTAATCTTCGGCATAGTTTCAAAGAACTTTTGAACTTTTGCGAATTGCTCTGAAGATAGATTTTCAATAAACTGTAATAGTTCAGCCTGAGTTTGTTCTTTAGCGTAAAACAGAGTATCACCATCATAAATGTAATCAATAGATAAAGCCATAATATCAAAGACTGTATCTAAGTCATTGGTATTGAAACCTTCTAATTTCTTAATAACATCAACTGTAGGATACTTCATCACTACACCGACATTACCGAATAATTCAATTTTGTTGGTATGGTCTGCAGATTTTTCTACTGTGATAGTAGACAGGTCAACAGTAACAGTGGATTTAGCCTTTTCGTTTTGCTCTCCGTGATCTGTGTCACAGGCAAAAATTAAATCAACTGTTTCACCAACAGATTTACCACGAATCTGAGTAAACATATACTCTAGATCGAATGTTGCTAGTTTTTCAACATCGAGTTGGTCTTGAACGCAAGACTTAACAACTTTCTTCAATGTTTCAATCATTGTCACGACATCTTCAGATTGCTGGGCAATCAAAAGTGCTTTTTCCTCTTTAACAAGGAATGGACGATATCTTACTGTCGCTCCACTTGAAGGCACAATCATTGTATAGGTTGGCGTATTCATCATCGGCAAAGCCATAATTATTCTCCTTTAGACATATTCTTAATTAACTTATTCAACTCAGCAGTGCTACCTGTAAAGATAACATTGTTATTCGTCACTTCTTTTCTGGATCCCTCTTTAGGTGTATCCAGCTTTTGCTTCTGTTGATGTAGATCTAGTAACTGTTGGTTTATATCAGCCAACTGTTTCATTAGATTTCCAACAACTTCAAATGCTCTTGGATGCTCAGACTGCATAGCCACATCAAGTGACTTCTGTAGTGCTTCCTGCCCTTGCTGGAGCAAAATACGGAGATTACCTCGAGTGACATCGAAGTCGTCTTGAATTTTATTTGTAGAGTCGTTAATAACTTCTCCAGTCTTTGTTATCACTTCAGTGTTGCCCATTGGTTGTATCCCAAACTCGGCAGATAATGTTTCATCAATCTTCATTCGCAATCCTTAATGATGTATTTATTAGAACTTCAATAATCCTGGAAGTTTTGTGACTCCATACGAGAGAACAGAACCAGTAACAAAGTTGCCTGCGGTTGTTCCAATTGTTTTATTCAATGTTTCTTGGAATCCTGTAAAATTCTTAGTCAGCTTATCAATTAAACTTAATGGAACAGTCTCACCACTTGCCAGCTTAGTCACTGGAGATGCTGTCCAGTATTTGTACTGCATGTTTACAGTGAGTTTCATATTGTCTTTAGAAGCGTGATCTAAAGAGATAGAATTCATATTCTTTGGATAACATTCTTTTAATGTTAATTCATAACGAGTCTTATCGTTAATATCCTGAACTTCAATTTTAATGTCAGTGATATAGTTTTTGTAATAATTATATGTTCTAGTTTGCGGATTAGAAATTAAACTCATCCAGTCATCAAACAGTGCTTTAATTTTCATATCAGTATCAATGTAAAAAGACATGCTGATATTATCGTATAACTTCTCATATGGAACTTCACGGAATTCACCGAAGGTTCTATTTTGTACAGTTGAGTAATTAATACCTGGAAGTTGAATCGTATCACAGAACAGTAGTAATTTCTGTAAACCACCAGTATCCATACCAGTAGGTGGTGAAAACATCACAGCAAATCTATTAGTTCTGGCAACACCACCAGTTTTAATTTCAGAAATAAACTGATTGATTGGTTTTGGTTTAGAGTCTGCTCTTGTTGTATCTTTTGTACCAAACGGTAAATTAAGTGCCATATTAAGCCCTTCTTATTTTTCTGATCGAATCCGACCATATTTCTTGTTTAGATGCACCAACAAATCGTTCAACTGGAAGTAACATAGCAGTTGCCCAATCATCGGCATCAATTTGTCTAAATTGTGTTCTTACATGACCAGTTAAATATTGTTTAACGCATGGTTGTGCAGCTGCAAATCTAGCTACACCATCTATAATCTGCCATGAATACTTTAGTCTTGTGGTTTCATCCATACGATTGTTAGATTTAAATACTAACAAAGCATCTAGGAGTCTAATCCTTAGATGATATGGGAGATAATGCATATTCAACCCCATAAATCCATCTGGAGTTTTGCTAAAGGGAAATACTAGAGGAAACTTATCATAGTAAGGTAAATCTTTCTTACCTTTAGGATCGTAGCCATACATGTATAGTCGTCCAGGCTGGATTCTAGTCACTAAATCATCAGGACTACCATTTAACACTCTTCCTGGAGTTAAGTTTTGCTTAGTCAGCAGAGTGACTTGTTGATCGAACCATCCTTTAGACTTTCGGACGCTGGTCGCCAAGTCATATTTGTTTCGTTCGAATACATCGAGCATTGTTGATTTTTTAGCCATACTCTTATTTAGGTGCTAGACCCAACTCGTGCTCAGTTATAATTTTAAACTCCCATCCTCTATCTTTAGCAAATTCGTTTGCAGCTTCCCACTTTGCTTGGTTCTTCATAAACGCTAAAGACTCTTGCAAGTATCTTTGAGTTCTCTTTCCAGGATAAATAGGAGGTTGGGTTTGTGTTTTTGGTTTAACTTCAACCAGATAGGTTCTACCTGTAGTTACGGTAATCTTAAAATCCACAAAATAACGATGAATACGATTATCCGTTGGACACTTGTAGGGTATAATCGTTTCCTCAGAACTCCACTTCAATACACTAGGATTCTTATCGCACCAAGAAGCGAATCGTGTCTCCCAGCTAGATCTCATAATAATGTTTGTGGGATCCCCTGTATATTTTTCTGGGAATATAGGAATAAACTTTCTCTTGTGGAACATAAATAACTAATTAGGATAATAACAACCATATTTAGGTTAAAGGCACGAAATGGGAATACAAGATACATGGAACTCTGCTAAACAAGCTGTTAATAATACAGTTGAAAAATGGGCTGTTAAACCAAATATGGGCAGCACCAGAGGGGAAGCCATAACATCATTTAGTGGTGGAAGTGACACGAAGTATAATGTTTCAAGTCACTCATATCCTTCTGATTTAATGTCATCAACAGGTGATTATGGTGGCAACTATGTTATATTTTATATCAATGTGGCAGTTGATTCTAAACTGGCGCAGTCTCTTTCTGAACAAGATTTCGTAAATGATATTACCCCAAGAGATCGTGGAGATCTTATTGCGCAAAATTTGTCTAAGGGTAAACTATTTGCTGGTGCTGCAGCCCTTAATGTGGGTGGTGGATTGTTGGGTAAAAAACTAGGTATTGGTGGTGGCGATTCCGCAACTGTAGCTGGTTTAGCCACTGTTGGTGCTGGAGCCACTGCTTCAATGGCTGCATCTGCTACTCGTGCACAAAGAAGATTAAAAACTGCTATCGCCATGCATGTGCCAAACCAGTTATCTATTCGTTACGGTATGCAGTGGAATGAGGAAGACACTGGTGCTCTTCAAATGGCAACTACTGCTTCTACTGAACTAATGGCTGCAGTTAAAAACAAAGACGCTAAAAACCTTTCTGAACCTGCCAAAGCTATCATTACTAATTTGGCTTTGTCGAAAGGTCCAAATGCAGCAGGTATGTCTGCAGCTACTGGTCTTGCAGCTAACCCTAAGAAAGAACAAATCTTTAAGGGTGTTGATTATAGATCATTCACCTTTGATTACCAATTTTTTCCAAGATCTCCTGAAGAAGCACAAAATGTTTTAAACATCATTTATGAGTTTAAATATCACATGCACCCAGAGTTTAAAGATAACAATAACTTTATCTACATTTATCCTTCCGAGTTTGATATTTTTTATTATCAAAATGGTCAGGAAAATATGAATTTACATCGTCACACATCTTGCGTTCTCACAGAACTAAATGTAAACTATACACCAAATGGTGCGTTCACTACATTTGATAATGGTATGCCAACACAAATTAATGTGACAATGAACTTTAAAGAACTTGCTCTTCTTACCAAAGACAAAGTCAAGGATGGTCTATAATGTACTTCAAAGAATTTCCAAAGTTTTTATACGACTTCAAATACGGAACTACAACAAAGACTACAGTTGTAACAGATATCACTAGGAATGTTCGTTTCCGTAAAGAGGTATTAGAAAATGTAACTCTGTTCGATGAGTATGATATTGTTGACGGAGAAACTCCAGAAATCGTTGCGGAAAAGATTTATGGCGATCCAGAATATCATTGGATCATTATGCTGGCAAATCAGAAACATGATTATATTTCTGACTTCCCTCTTTCTGAACAAGCACTCGTAAAACATATTATAGCGACTTATGGTGCTCAACGATATTCAATTCGCCACTATGTAAACGCTAAGGGTTTTATTGTAAACTCTACTGCCACTGGTGCTGTATCAGTATCAAATGATGATTACGAGCGAGCACTCAATGAATCAAAAAGAAGAATCAAAGTAATTTCCCCACAGGTTATATCAACTATACTGACACAATATAAAGAATTATTGTAATGAAATCTAGTCAACAATTGAGATTTGCTGGCGATGTCAGCATTAATAAAGTTCAGGTAATTACTCCGAAGGGGTTTTTCCAAGACATCACAGCTCAAGTTTTAACTATTCAATTTTATGAAGACATTTTCTCGCCATTTATAACTGGTAGTATTATTGTCAAAGAATCTTTGGATCTTATTAATCTGTTCCCATTTGTTGGTGAGGAATATCTTGAATTAGACATTACTACTCCTGCATTAAAAGATAGTGCTATCAAAGGTAAGTATTACATTTATAAA
>Ga0181350_1000084_pt1 | contig 28105 bp, 39 predicted proteins | sample Su13VDMM110DCMD_FD_130105 | JGI IMG/M metagenome (GOLD analysis project Ga0181350, IMG submission 130105) | Freshwater viral communities from Lake Michigan, USA - Su13.VD.MM110.DCM.D | ecosystem: Environmental > Aquatic > Freshwater > Lake | place: USA: Michigan | collected 2013-07-16
GATCCAGCCGGTTCAGACCAACCCGGCCCGGCAACTGGCCGAACTCAGGTGGAAAAAAGCTAGCTAACCATCAAACCCCTCGCCCTCACCGGCGGGGGGTTTTTCGTATCCAATCCACTCGGACCGCTCTTTCAGCAGGTTCAATGAAAACCGCCGCTTGGCCTTTCGTCTGACGCCTTCGCGGGTAATCGGCCTGTCAGACAGAACCAGATGAAAACTACACCAGCCATCATCGGGGCAATCCGCCATGAACCAGACGTAGACGTGCCTGCGTCGCGCTGCGGCCAGCTTGAAGCCGATGGCCCCGACAGCCTCGTCGCGTTCTGCTTCGAAGGCGCAGCGTTCGTAGATCCGTTGCAGCTCGCAGGCGCCGGTATCATCCGGGGCCGTGAGAGAAACAACGATGAATTCAAGGGTTGCGGTGGTTTCGGGATCGGGTGACCAGCGCGCGGTTTCGATCTGTGTGACCATGTCCCGCGATGGTAAGATCATGGCGCCCCGAAAGCAAAATGGCGGCTCCACACAGGAACCGCCACTCTGAATTTACCAAATAAAGCGATTTGTGGGCGCTGTAAAGCCTACGTGTTTCCGCCCGATCCATGCTGTATTGCTTTCCACACGATCCAGCCCAGAAGCGGCAGCGCGGCTATCACGCCAATGAGCAATGCGACCTGATCCGGGTTCATGCCGCCTCCCGCCTGAACATGCCCATATGATCCGCAAGGGCGGTCAAGCCGATGGCCAGGTTGTCGATTGATCGCGGCGGCGCCCCCCTCATGACGCGTTCTACGTCTTTCAGGGCGCGCAATGAATACCGCCGGATAGCTGTCACCGCCTCGATGTACTCGTTCTTTGCGGCGATAGCCTGCTCCAGCGTCATGCCGCCCTCGCCCGAACCCTGCACAAAATCTCTCAACTGCCCGGCCGTCACCCGAGGCGCGCGGATGGCGACCACGTACCGGGCGTAGACGGTTCGGGCGTAGCGGCCCGCGTGGTACTGTTCTTCGGTCAGTCGGGCGGCCACCCTATCGACGGGACAGACTTCCTCACGTACGGCCCTGTAATCGCCAAATAGGGCCTGTCTACGGGCGATGGTTTCGGGCGTTGGCTCGATCACCTCGCCCCGAGGGGTTTTCCGTCGTTCGATTTCCGCCTCGGTCGGGCGCAGGTCGCCCGACTTGTAGCGCGTCCCGATTTTACGTGGTCGCCCCAATCGCCCCATGGTGCGCCCCTACTCGCCGGCGCCGTTGGCGTTCATCTGGGCGAACGGCACGCCGAAGGTTGGGAGGCGTGCGTTATCGACCGGCTGGCCGAAGGGCGACGGCATGCGGGTCGTGTCGATGTCGGGGGCGACAGGCGGTTCGGCGCGTGCCGACAACAGCGCTGCGTCGGCGGCGTCCAGCCGGGACTGCGCCTCGACATAAGCCTGGTTGCAGTCGGCGTGAGCGCGGTTGGCGATGATCTGGACTTCGCGCGCCTCGCTCAAGGCAGCGAAGGCGAGCCGCACGGCGGCGGATGCGTCTCGGAATTCGTTCAGGCACTGCTCGTGGTTGGTCATGGTCGGGCTCCTGGATTGAGCCCGTGGTCCAGTCGGTGTGTCAGCCACTAGCGGGCCGATCACGGTTCGTGTGTGACGCGAGTTTCTGACGGGGTCAATCCCGGCCGGGCGCAATCGGAGCATCGCCGCGAGGCGTAGAAAATCGGCGCGTCCGTTTTCACAAACAGCTCGAATTCCGTTTCGCACTCGGCACAGTTGGTCCGATACCACGCCACGTCGCATGGCTGGCCGGTGCGCTCGCTGACGTAGACCCCAGCCCTCAGGAACCGATAGCCTTGGCCGTCGATCATCATCCCGACCAACGCGCCGCCTTCGATCCACGGCCGGCGGGAAACCTGGCGCTTCATTCAAAACCTCCTGAGGTAAAAATTTCTTCTTCCTTTGGTGGGCAGTGCAAGTGGGCACTCCCTCCGGGAGGAGTGCCCACGTTGCCCAGACTGCCGTGACCGTTGCCCACCTGTTGCCCACCCTTGCCCACCTGCATCCAACCCATTGTTTCTATTCATTACCGGTGGGCAAAGTGTGGGCAATTGCCACCCAAACCTTGCGTTGCCCTTCGTCTCTGGAGAAAATTGCCCCGTCCTGCTCAAGTGAGCGCAATTTCTTTCCACCATTAGACCGATCAACGCCAAGTTTATCCGCCACCTCCCAAGTGGTCATGGGGCCATCCTGAAGCATTTTCAGGATAGCTTTGTAGGCTCCCGAGTAGGCTGATTTACGCTCTGGCTTGCCGCCCTTTTCCTCGTCCATGTCCTCCCGCAGAACCGGCAAGAGCGACGACATGACCAGCCCTGTGACGGGGTTAGTTACCTCTACGGCAACCAGCTCCACGGTCATGGGTTTCGGCTCGTCGGAATGGCGTGCGGCGGTGCATTCGATCCGGCAGATTTTGGTCCCTTCGGTGCGGGTAATCCTGAACTCGTTGTCCACGGCCCCTAGGAGGGCGCTGGAGCCCCGTGCGCCCTTCTCCGCATCCTTGCCGCTATGGTGGACGACGGCGATGTGGGCGCGCGTGTGGGCGCGCAGCGCATCGACCGACTGCACGAACTTCGTCATGTCCTGCGACGAGTTCTCGTCCCCCGGCCCGAAGTGCCTGTTCAACGTATCGACGACAATGAGCCCGGGCCGCACGGGCAGGCTGTCGATGGCTGCGATGGCGTTGGCGAGCCCTTCCGGTGTCGAGAGGGGGACGCCCACGGGGATGGTCCAGAACCGCGCCTGGCGGCCCTCGGATCGCTTCGCGAGCCAGACATGCACCCTGTACTTGAAGGTGCCCATGCCTTCCCCAAGGAGATACAGCACGGGCTGTTGCACGACGGCATTGCCGCGCCACGGCACGCCGCAGGCAACCGACAGCGCCATGTCCAGCACGTTGAACGTCTTGTAGGTCTTGGGCGGCCCGTACCAGACGGACGCGCCGTCATCGATCACCCAGCCGTCAATGATCCAAGTGGGGTCGGGGACCGACAGCAGCCCCGCAACGTCAAGTATGGGCAGCAGGGGCCGCACGGGCTCCACGGGGGCCTTGAGGAAGCCGACAACGTCGAAGCCCTCGGCAACGGCGTCTGCGGCATCCCAGCCTTCTGGCTTGGCGGCCGGCGGGGCCAGCCTGCGCACCACGCAGCCCAGCGCCCGCAAGGGGCCATCGAGCTTGTCCATCAGGGACGCGCCAGGCGCGTCATGGTCGGGCCACAGCGCGACGGTCTTGCCCGCGAGCGGCGTCAGGTCGGTCTTCTCAATCGAGGTATTCGCCCCGCCCATAAGTGACGTGGCGTCTATCCCAATTGAGGTAAGGGCGTCGGCGCACTTCTCGCCCTCGACAATTACGACCGCTTCTGACGCATGCCACAGCTCGAGGTTATAGAGCGGGCGTGGCGCTGGCATCCCGGCCTTGCCGTTGGTGAACGGCAGGAAGGTCTTCTTGCCGTTGGACAGCTTGAACCTGGACACCTCGGCAATCTTGCGCCCGTGCTTGTCCCGGTAGGTGTACGTCACTTCGTGGGTCTTCTCGGGTTCGGGCTCTTGCGGTTTGGCCGCTTCGGCCTGGTGACGCACGGCAGCGCGTGGCGCCGGTGTTCCGCCCGCCCATGCGTCGCACTCGTCCAGCACCTTGGGAAAGTCGCGGTGCGGGTCGAGATTGTGGGCGCGGGCGTACAGGGTGAAGACGTCGCCCCGTTCGCCCGTGGCGTGGTCGATCCATCGCCCTGCCGTCTCGTCTGGCGTGACGCTGATGGACAGGCTTTCGCCTCGCACCCCTGACGTGTCGCCTATGCGTGCGTCACGCGGGCCGATGACGGCCTTGGGGTAGAGATAGCGCACCAGCTCACGCACGCGGGCCTGTAGCGCCTTCTGGACCCGCGCCCGCTTGATCGTGGCGTCTTCCAGCACGGCCTGGCGCGGGGCGTCGTTGAAATCGATCATGCCGCAGCCCCCCAGCAACGCCTGCGGAACGGACAGTCCGAACACGCATAGAAGGTCGGGTCATCCGTGCAGCGCGGCCGAAGCGCCCCCGCCCTGCTGTCCATGATGATCCCGACAGCCCGGTCAGACGCCGACTGCGCGCGGACCCGGTCGAAGGGCACGAGCTCTAGGTAAATCTCCATCGTGTCGGCGTTCACCGCCATGAACAGGGCGGGGTTCGTGAGGTCCATGTACGCCTGGTAAACGGCGACCTGGTCGGCGTACTCCGGCTTCGCCTTGGCCAGCCCCCGGCTCTCGATTGCCTTCCACGACTTCGAGCCCAATGCCTTGTGTTCCCACACCAGCGGATACGCGATGTCGGCAGGGCCGCCCGTGATGACCCGGTCAACGTGGCCGGCGAACGAACCGTCGGCCACCTTGAAGCCGAGGGGCTGGCCGTTCTTGCCCGTCTGCGTCAGGCGAAAGCCGGCATCCGCCAGCCAGACGGCCGACATGCTCTCCATGACATGCCCGCGCTGGAATATGCGCAGCGTGCGGGCCGAGAAGCGCCAGCCCTCGTCATGCGCGTCCCCCATGAATTCGAGCTGTATCTTGCGCTCGCATGGGCTACCGATGGAAGACGCGCCGACGTATCGCCGGCGCTTGTCGTCCTGTCGCATCGCGCCATCGACGGCCGCGTGTATCTCTTTCACCGCGTCGCTTCGGATCATGCCTGCGGGGTTCATGTCGATCATGCGTCACCTGTGGTGCCGTTGATCAGGTCCATGATTTCTTCGGGCGTTTCCGTGACCCATATAAACTGGCCTTCATCAGAAAAAGACACGGTTGCTTTTGCGTTTGGTGACTTGCCAAAAAACGAGCTGATATTCGCGATCAGATCAACGTTCGCGTAAATTGCATAACCGTTCTCGTCGGTCAGTTTGATAAACTTTCTCACGCGCGCTTCCTCCCCGCGTTCAGCAGCCGGTCATATTCAGCTTCACTCACCACGCGGTTGGTCCCGCGCACCTCCACGAGCCGCATGCGCTTCGGCCTCTCAACTGGCGGCGCTGGTTCGGGCTTGCGCTCGACCGGCTTCCCGTCACGCCCGCGCACGGCATAGACGCCGCAGCGTTCGTTGTACGTGTCCCGCGCCATGCGGAAGTGCGGCCCGTGTTCGGCCTGGCACATCGGGCGGAGCTGCGTGCGCAGATAGGCGCAGCCTTCGCATGTGCGGCGGCTGTTCGCCTCGCGCGCTGACGCCTTGGCTGCTTCGATGTCGAGGTGTTTATGTCGGATGCTCATGTGGCGTCTCCTGCGAGAAGCGAAAGCTGTTCAGCTTTGGGCTTGGGTTCTTCAAACAGGCGGGGCTGTTTCCACGCCTCTTCGATGCGGCGGCAGGCGATGTCGAAATACTTGGGCTCAATCTCTATGCCGATGAACTTGCGGCCTAGCTTCAGAGCGGCAACGCCTGTGGTTCCAGAGCCCATGAAGGGGTCGAGGATGGTTTGGGCCTTTGTCAGCGATAGAAGCCGCCTCATGACGCTGATGGGCTTTTGTGTCGGATGCCCCTCAAATTCGATGCAGCCAGGCCCTGCACCATCAAACACGGCGGCTTGTGGGAAGATTTCGCTACGCCGTTTGCGTCCGTCAGCGGCAAAGTGGAAAGCTGGCTCGTAGAGCTTACCGTTCACGTTTGTGCGGTGCCAAATGTGCGTAGCAACCGCAGGCAAGGCGCAGGGCGGCGCTTCCAGTTCGCTCCAGAAGATTATAGCCTCTGGAGCCGTAATGCTTGAGACGACTTTCCGGGCAATGTGAATTGCCTCGACAAAATGGCCCTCGCCATTTGGATATGGCGGGTCCGTCACCACCGCATCCACCTTGCCCAGCGTCGGCAGGATTTCCCGGCAGTCGCCAAGGTACAGAACCGCGTCCCCGATTGTTTCGATTGCGTGGCGGCTCATGCCGGCATCTCCTCTATTGTGGGGTCCTCAAGCGTCTGCATGCGGGTCTGCTCAATGGCTTCCGCACCAATCGCGAACAGCTTCGCCACGTCCACCTTCGACCATCGGCCAAGCGGCTCAGCCCACGGCAGGCCGCTGGCCTTGTCCGCGATGAGCGGCAGCGCCGCCTCGGCAAAGCCCAGCGTCATCGCATCGGGCGAACCGCAGCGCGGCGTGCCGCGGCGCGTGGCCCAGTTGCAGGTGCGCGCCTGTATCCACGTATTCACCGCCGTGAACGCGAGGAACCACGCGTCCTTGTCGGTCACGACATGCCGGCGTTCGCCAAGCATGCGTTTGAGCGTGGCGGCCGCCGCAACGGTCGCCAGGTTGTCTGGATCATCTGTCATTGTGTGTGCCCCAGCGTGGGGGCGGTGTTACCCGCCCCCTGCCCGGTTACGCCCACGCCGGGCGGTTGCCGCCCGTCACGGGTTGGGCCGCGCCGTTCGCCTTCGCGGCCACGGCCTTGCCCTTCTTCGCGGGCGTGAAGCCCTTGTAGTCTTCATCGTCAGGCGTCACCGCGCGCAGCGTGTTCTTCGCCTTGCCGGTTTTCGTCTCGCCGCTGCGCTGGTCCACATAGTCCTTCGCCGCTTCGACCGAGAAGCGCGCGACAAACTCAAGGCCGTCGAGGTCTTCCCACTCGTTGATGCGGCGGGCTTCCATCGCGGCCGCTTTGTCATCGCTCGGGTCGATGCCGTAGGCGCTCTCGAGCATGGCGCGCAGGGCCGCGTGCGAGATGCGGACCATCGTATTGTGGCCCTCGGAGCCGTTGCCCGCGATGCCGACCCATCCCCACGCCTTGCGGTTCTTGAACGGCCCAGCGGTGACGGTGTACTCAACATCGAGGCCCTGCGCCCCGCTCTTGCCGGTCTTGATCTCGCGCAGCGCCATGATGACGGGCGCCACGGTGCCTTCCGGGATGGGCTCGCCGGCGGGAGCGGATTGACGTTCGGCCAGGTTAAAATCTATCGACATGATTGCTTGTCCTTGTTCTTGAATGGGGTTCAGGCAGCGGCGCGCGGTGTCGTCTTGGCGGATGCTCCGCGCGCCGTGTCGTTCAGCTTGTTGAAGAGGTCGCCGAGATGGGGTTTTTCCATCGGGTCGAGACGGCCGGAGCGGTCCTTCGCGGGGAAGCCGAAGGGGTTGTCCGGGTTCGTCACGAACGCGCGGTAGGGCTCGCCGTCGTCGGGGCGGATGATTGCGAGGGTGATCAACTCGTCCACCACACCCGGCAGCTCGCGCGGGGTCTTGCTGCCCTCAAGCTGGAGCTGCCATGACTTGCGCTTGAAATCGTCTTCCTTCTCTTCGAGGAGGCAGACGAAGACGATGTTATTCATGCGCGCGTGCTGGAGACGCCCGACGAACTGCATCATCTCGCGCCCAAGCGTTCCGTAGACCCCAAGCAAGTCCTTCTGGCCCTGCTTGTTGAACGCCTCGGGTTGATGCTCCGCCCACGCGAAACACATCCGTGACGCCACAGTCAGGCTGTCGAGGAAAATCGTCTTGTATTTTGCAAGCGTCTGTTCCGACCCGAACTGGTCAACCGCGCGGGCGTAGTGTTCCGCGCCGTAGGTGGACTTGGCCGAAAGGTTTTCGGCAGGCCCCGCGAGGAAGCACGCCAGGTCACGCAGCTCGGGCCATGTCTGCGGGCGAAGCTGGTCAACAGCGACGTCCTGAACGGCAAGGTCGCCGCTTTCCAGATCAATGAACAATGTCGATTGCGGATCGACTGTCCGCAGTAGTGATGTCTTGCCGACGCCGGATTGACCAACGATGCAGATTTTTGATCCACGCCGTTCGGCCATCCGCTGTTCAGCGGTCACGATTTGAAGCCCAGCCATGGGGCTACTCCTTTTCTTTTCCGGCCCCTCCCTGCTCCGCTGGATGGCGGGCGATGGAAGGAAAAGGAGCCTCGTGCCCCGGATTATTCGTCACGCTTTCGCGCGCTTATTTCTCCGGCTTCACATCGCTTTGCTCGTTGATCGCCATCGCTGGCGAAATCTCCACGACAAGCCTCGGCTCGTCGCTCCAGAACTTTCTGACCGTGAGGTCGACAACCTGCACATCGTCGCGCCAGCAGACGCCGTTGAGGGCGTCCATGGTCAGCTTCGCGAGGTTGTCACCATCGGGTTTCTTCGTGGGGCGCTCGACGCCCGCGAGCATCGCGGCGCGCGCCTTCTTGGTCGCTGACTTCGGGATGCGCAGGTGTGCGGTGAGGCGCACGTCAACCGGGCCTTCAATGATGCGCGCGCCCGCCTCAATGGCCCACGCGGCAACGGCCTGCTTCTCGCTGCGCGTCTTGGTGTCGGTGAAGAACCGCGCGCCGGAAGTGCGGGCGCGAGCCCAGCCGCGCGGCTCGCCTGGCACGGTGAACCAGAGGCGCGTCATGCGCACCCCCGCGAATAAAAGGCCCGCGCTTGCGCACGGGCAGTCCCGACCGGACCACGGACGGGGTTAAGGGTCAGCAGCCGGGCGTTGGGGTCCGGGGGGGATTGGGGCGCCCGGCTGCTGTTCGCGCCCGTGTTGGGGGGCAGGCGCGAATTCAAATTTCCGAAAATTGTGCGATACCGTACCGAGGCCCTTGACCCTGCGCGCAGCGGCGGTAATTTGTCACCCGTTTTGGGGATATAGGGGGCCAAGTGGCTGAATTTGTTGAGGGTATTGGGCGCTACGTCTATGACGCGGCGAAGGGAACCGTTGCGACCGTGATGACGCGCCGGGACGCGAACGGACACGCCACGGAAACCGTCACGCACATCACCACGGTGCAGATATTCCTCGCGTGGTGCGCAGCCATGCGTGAGGTCGAGGGCGACATCATGCGCCACCAGGCACGACAGAACGTCGTGGAACTTGGCGACTTCAGGCGCGTTGCTGAAAGCGAATAGGGTCATTGCGCGCGCTCGCGCTGCAACTCGGCCTCTAGCTTTGCGAGGCGCTTGGCGCACGCGTCCATCGTGTCGGGGAACATGCGTGACCCATTCTTGAGATCATCAAGACGGCCGCTGTCCAGAAACACCTTCCGGGAGACGGTGCTGCGCGCGAGGCCCGTGACCTTGGCATAGGCCTCCGCGCGCGTTACGAGTTGCTTCAGTTGGGTCATGCCGGACAGATAATGGGACGCTTCCCATTCTGTCAACAGGATGCTTCCCAATTTCTTTCGAGCGCCCTTCGTGGGACGCCTACCATGATGGACCTGCGCGAACGCATACGGACGGAGATGGAAGCGCAGGGGCTCAACCTGAAATCGCTGAGCCTGAAGGCGCAGCTATCTGAAACCTACGTCCGCGATCTGCTGGAAGGCCGCAGCCAAGACCCGAAACTGTCGAAAATTCAGGCCGTTGCAGATGCGCTGGGCAAATCACTGGCCTGGCTGACGGAAGGCGAGGACAGCGCCGAGGTAGTGTCCATCCTGCCGAAGCTGGACGCATCGCGCCGCGCGCAGCTCACCGAATATGCGCGTTTCCTCGCCGCGCAGGCCAAGGCCGACACCAGCAAGAAATAGCCAGCCGTCCGATCGCGTTAACGTCTCGTTGGTAAAAAAGATGGGACGCGTCCCACTTTTGCGCTTGCAATGGGATACGTCCCATGCCTAATTTGCTCCTACGCCACGCAGGCAGATGGAGCCAACATGTACCGCGACCACGGACCCCTAAGCGACGCGAACGCAACGCCCTACGCGCCCGCGCCGCGCTTCACGATCACGCAACACGACGAGGCGGGCCGTCAGGTCTACCTCGCGCTGACCGCCGCAGAAGACGCGCGCATTTACGTCAACCGCATGAGCGACGCGGCTGAACGCGCCGCGCGCTGGCAGGCCACGGACGAACAGCTTGAAAGCGTGAAGAACGCGGCCGCCGATTGCGAGCGTGCGCTTGCTGCGGCCATCGCGAAGCTGTGCGGCGAGGTGTCAGCATGATCCCCCAACTCCAATCCCTCACCCGCCCCGCCTTCGATCTTGAGCGCCACCTAGCGCGCTCTGCCGAGGTGTCGGCCTTCGATCTCGCGGCGTGGATGCGTCCGCGCCAGCCCATCAACGTGGTGCGCAGCACATGCGCCAAGCTGCGGCGGCCGATATGAGCAACGTAATCCCCCTCCGCCCCCACGCGCCCATCGCCATCCCCGCCGACACCATCCGCGCAGACTGCGAACGCCTGATGCGCCGGCCTGTGCGTGACGGCCGCACGCCGGAACGCGAAATGAGATTGTTGGCCGATCTTCTGGACCACATCATTGTGCGGGTGGAGGAGCGCCAGTGACCCCCGCCGAAATAGACCGCCTCTATGAAAGCGTCATGCTCGCCGCGCCGATGGCTGCAGTGGGCGTGGTGATGTTCCTGGCGGTGTGGCTTTGGCCTGTGAGGAAGAGATGACTGAACTAGACCCCCGCGGGCTGGAGGCGGCTGCAAGGGCTGCACGTCTCGCTGCGCTAGAGGAAGCCGCAGTCATCGCTGAAACGTGGTTCGATCATCACCGCCCGCAGCAGCCGAAGAAATCGCGCTTCGACATTTACGATATTGAGCACTGGGCGAAATCGGCAACGCGCCTTGTCGCTGAAGATATCCGCGCACGCGCCATGATCGACGCCGCCCCTCCAGCAGCACAGGACCCCCGCCCATGAGCACGACGAGTGATCTTGCGAAACGGCTGGATGGAATGTTCGTCCGCTTCGCCACAGAGACGGAGGACGAGGCAGCGATCCGGCGTGTAGCTACCGCGCGTGAGGCTGCAAAGCACATCGACGAGCTGGAGCGGGAGAATGCGAGGCTGAAGACGCCCGAGTGGTTCTACAACGCCGACGATGGCGAATACACTTACGGCGATGTGAACGATGTTGCCGAAGACATGGACCGCGAAGGCGTCATGCGTGTTGGCGGCGCGCGTGAGGTATGGAAGAAATGGGCTGCGGTTCGCTGTGTCGCGCTCGACGCTGACGGCGACGTGGACGAAACCGAAATCCACACTTTCGACACCGAAGCGGAAGCCCTGCGCTGCTGGCCTGAAAGCTTCGCAGCCGCCCGAGCAGCACTAGCGGGGAGCGGGGAGAAGTGAGCCTTGTAAAGACAGAGGCAGTCGCCGCCCTTCTCGACGTGGACCCCAAGACGGTTCGCGCCCTTGTGGACGCTGGCTCCCTGCGCGCGGTAAGGATTGGTAAACGATGCCTCCGCTTTGATCCCGCAGACGTTGAAGCCTTCATCGCACAGGCCAAAGCATGTCCGTCTACCCAAAGGGCCGATACTGGCATTACGACTTCGTCTACAAAGGGCGGCGTTACCATGGCTCGACCGGCCAGGAGACGCGCCGCAGCGCTGAAGCCGTGGAGCGAGCGCGCAGACTTGAAGCCGCGACCGGCACGGGTCAGGACGCCGGCGATCTGACACTAGAGATTGCCGTCAGCCGCTACTATGACGAGGTCAACCACACGCTTAACGCCGCCGTGGACCTGCAAAGGCGCATTGATGTCGTGCTGGACTGCGTCGGCAAGGGCAAGCTGCTGCGCGAGATCGACACCGCAGCCATAGCAGACGCCATCAGGCGGCGCCGCAAGTATCCGGGCCGCACGCCCGCCCCCGCCACGATCAACCGCGACCTGATTGACCACACGCTAAGGCCCCTGCTGAACCGCGCGCGGAAGGTGTGGGGCGCGAAATCCCTGCCCGCGATCGACTGGCGGGCTGTGCGGTTGAAGGAGCCGAAGGGCATTGTGCGGGAATACAGCGAGGCAGAAATCAACGCGTGGCGCGACGGGCTGGAGCCTGTGCCCCGCCTCGCGCTGGATCTGATGCTGACCTATGGCCTGCGCTTCGGGGAGCTGTTCTTCACGGCCGCAGACGTGGACGGCGTCGGCGCCCGCCTCACCCTGCGCAACCGCAAGGCGGGGGACACGCTGACCATCCCCCTGATGCCCGAACACGCCCGCACGCTGGCCGCAATGGCATCGACGCGCCAGGCTGACGAGACGGTGTTCGGGTACAGCTATTGGGGACTGATGAGCCGCCTTCGCACGACAGCGGCCAAGGCAGGGCTAGGGGCGCGTGCGATCCACGGGGCGCGCCACCATGCGGCGACGACGCTGCTACGCTCCACGGGCAACCTGAAGCTCACCCAGCGCATGCTGGGCCACGCCTCGATACAGTCCACCATGCGCTACGCCCACGCGACCGAGAACGATCTGCGGGATGCGCTCACCACCATGCACAAGGCGCGGAAATGAACGCCTCGGCAACACGCTTCGGGACATGTTCGGGGATTTCGGTTCCGCTGGAGGGTGTCGTATTCCCTCTGTTCCCCGAACGGGGTTCGGGTGTCACGCGAAGGACTGGCGGAAAACCGTTGAATTTGCGAGGTTTCGAGAATTGCGGGCGTGGTGGAATTGGTAGACACAGCAGACTTAAAATCTGGTTGGTCACACCACGCGGAGCCTTTGTTTGCAGGCGTTTCCGGCTTTCCGCGTTTTCGACTTCGGGACTATTTCGGGAGATGCCTTCAAAGCCGCCCCAACACCACAGCAAACCACACCAGCGCGCTTGCGCCTGAGATTGCCAGCAACAGCGTCTTGAAGAATGGCATGTACCTCATTGCCGCACATGCACCCGGATCACCCGTTCAGGGTAGAACCGCCCGCCAGCTTCGACGAGACATTGCCCGTCGCGATAGCTCACACGCAGGCCGCTATCAGCCCAGCGCGCCGCGCAGTCATGCGCATGGCCGGCCACAAACACCCACGCGCCAACAGCCCCGGCGACACACAGCGCGACAGCGCCGAGCATCGCCGGGTTCGTTACACGTACCTGCAAGGTTAGCTGAACTTCGGCCGCAGCGACCAGAGCATGTGCCAGACGATGAGCCACACCGCATACAGCGCGAGGCCGTCGAGGATGGTGTCCAGCCCGATGGATTTGTCATCGAACGGGTTCAGGCCGATCAGGCGAACGCCGACCAGCCAGGTGACGATTGCAACGTAGAAGAACCGGCGAACATTCATCCAGTTCACGGCGCCCCCCTTGCTTGTGATTTCCAGCCCGAGAATGTTCACGTCAAGTCTCCTATGTTTTGCAAATGGCGGCATCAAACGCCGGAGGCCGCTTCTCCGGACAAGCGCAAAAGATCGCGTTGTTATGGTCCCCGATTGCTTCTGCGGTCGGGAGCGTCAGCACGTCGCCGCGCGAGATCAGGATCGGCGTCCCCGTGGTGCAGAGCGCCTCTTTCCAGATCGCCCCGCTAGTCGCGGAAATGATATTCGGGGAGGCTTTTGGTTCCGTCTGGCAGCTCGACAACAGCGGTATGGCTGCGCACAGCGTCAGCCTCGCGAACGACTTCATTGGTGTTTTCCGTGATCTGGGTGAGGACTTCTGACTCTACTTGCGCGGCTTCAATGTCGCGCGCGTCGTTCACTTCCCTGCGGATGCGCTTGTCGTGTTGCGACAGCAGGAACTTGCCGGTCAGCGCCATCATGAACAGCGCGCCGCACCACAGGAGCGCGGTGCGCGCCCACTGTGGCAGGCCCATCCATAGCGCAATCATTTGAGAGGCCGCGTGGCTTTGCGTTCGCCCCAATGCTGCACGGCTTCCCCGATCACCATGACCATGAAGCCGGAGAACATCTCCATCACGAGCGGATCAGAAACAGCGCCAAGAACCGCGTTACTGCCAGTCTTGAGCATCCAGACACGGCCCGCCACAACCAGGAGAAGGCCCCAAAATCGGCGGGAGTAGATCATCGACTTGGCATTGGACGACCACTCCTCCGACTTTCTCGCAGCGTCTACAGCGCCGGTCTGTTGGCCGATGGGAACGGGCGGGTCAGGGAGCTTCGGAGGCGGCGCAGGCTTGGGCGTAGTCGGCGGGGAGGCAATAACAATCCCCCCCGCCGTAGCCGGCGCAGGACCACGCAGCGCCGGTTTCTCGATGGGAGCAGACACCAGCGGAGGGTTGGGCTGGGGGGCTTCCTTCTCCGCTGGTTCCGCCTCGCCTGTCGCCGGCACGGCTTCAGGCTCAGCCTTTTTCGCGATCAGCTCTGACCACGGTTTCTTGATGGTGGATGACGTGTCGGGCGGCTTCGACGTGTCGAGCCGCGCACGCATGAGGGTGTCCTCAAGCGACGTGCTTTCGTTCGGGTCGATCTGCCCGCCTTCGGTGACTTGCAGCTTGATGACCGAGATGCTGCAAGCGTTCTCCCACGGCAGATCGCAGAACAGGCACGCCTCGGCCAGCCTTCGCCGGTACAGGCCCTTGAGCGGGATGCCCGCAGCGCGGCAGTTGCGGGGGAACTGCAACAGCGCAGAGCCGTAGCTGCCTGGCGTCATCACCTTGCCCGCGTCCGTCACGCCGCCATTCAAGCAGGCCTTTAACGATTTCGGGATGTACCCGAGATTAAACGCCAGCGACGTCAGGGCATCCATTTCCCCCTGCGTCAACGGAACCGTGATCTGATCACGCACAATCTGCGCATGGCTCGCCACGTCCTCGTCAAGCAGCGCGTCGGCTTCAGCGAGCGTAATGCGCTTGCCCACGACAGCTACAGGCCCCGTGCGGCCGTAACCAATCGTGGGGATGCCGATAGGGTCGAGGTAGCCGGTAAGGCTCAGGCCCTCGAAATGCCGTATGAGGTCAACCGCCGCGCGCGACGGGTACAGCTCACTCGGCGGCCTTCGGCGTAGTATCTCGATTGCCATTGTCATCCTCCGAGAGATCGGCTTTGGTTTCGGTGCGTGCTTTGCGCATGTCTTCGATCAAGCGGCGGCGCGATGTCGTGCGCCCCCCGCGTGATCCGTTCTCTTGCGCCTCTTTCCGCTTTGACATCGCCATCTGGACCGCAAGCAGAGCCTGCGCGCCAACAGAGCCGCAGGCTTCGAGCAGGATCACCCAGAACAGCGCGAAGGCGTCACGGAACGTCACGCCATCGAAGCCAGCGAAATAGCGCGCGGGAGCCTGGAACACCGCAGGCAATGCCGGATCACCGATGGCCGCTTCCGTCGCCTGCTGACGCGCGCCGAGCCTGTCGGTTTCAGCCGCCGCAATCTTCGCATCCTGCTCGTCCAGCTTGGCCTGCGCCTCGGTCTGGTATTGCGCGATGTTCTTTTCGTAGGTCGAGACGTCATCGTTGCGGCTGTTGCCGTCATCAAGGACGAGGTTCATCGACTGCCGCGCGGCTGCTACCAACTGGTCACGGTCGGCGCGTATCGCCACCTTTTCCTTTTCGGCGCGTGCAATGATCGTGTCGGCGCTTTCTGTCGATGCGCTTTCGGTCTGCGTAATCGCTGCGCCCTTGCGGTAGTGGTAGTCATTGCCCTCGGTCACGAAGCCAAGGGCTGCGACACCGCACGCGATCAGCCCCATGACCCAGATAAAGCGCAGCGTGCGGCCGGCAGCGGGGTTGATCTTGTTGGTTTTCAACCAGACAATCGCGAGACCGCCGAAGATGACGAACGTACGGAACACGACCCCCGCAGCCATGAAGCTGGTTTCCATGCCGGGCGGGGCGAGGCTGGAGTAGAATTGGCTGTCCCAGACGTAGAGCGTCAGGCACGCGACCACGACAGCCGCCCATAGCGCCGAGAACGTCACGAAGCTGACAGTGAACGCGGGAGCGTGATCCCTGACCCAACGGCCAGCGGATGCCCACTCGGCTTTCGTGGGGGCTCTCAACGCCCCATTCCCTGAAACTCGGCCCATCGTTCAAGGCCGAGCTGCAACACCGCGAAGCAGCCAACGGCCATGAGGACCCATCCAGCAACCGGGATGCGCGCCCACATGCTGCCTTTCTGGCTGTCCTGTACCTGCGCAATTTCGCGCTTGTGCGTGGACAGGTCAGCGCGGAGATGGTCGATGGCTTCCACGAGCTTCTGGAGCCCGTGGCGCACTTCCTGGCTATCGGACTGGAGGGAGGCGAACTTCGTGCGCATCTCGCTCTCGATGGCGGTCACCTTTGCTGCGATCTGTTCCACGTCTTCTCCGTTTGCCTTGCGCTTCCTGAGCTGTTCGAAGTCCTCCGCAACCTCACGCAATTCACGCTTGAGCGCCTTGAGGCGCTCATTGAAATCGTCATCCATTGTTCCCAGCCTTTTAGGTTCGTGCGTCAGGCGTCGAGCCAACGCCCCAGCGTCTGCCGTCTCTCAAGGTCTTGCAGTTCGGATTGCTCCTCGCCCGTGAGGCCAAGCGAGCCGTCCTCGTTCACCCGGATTTCCGGGGCCATCAGGTAGTGGCGCAGCTCCTTGAGACGCGCAGACAGACGCGCCTTGGCGTCGTCAAGCGTCTCGTCTGCAAGCATCAGGTCAGCGAAGTGCGTCTCCGGCTCCGGATCGGGCGTCGGCTCCGGTATCGTCTCAAGCTCCGCGATGCGCCGGCGCAGGGCTTCGTTCTCTGCGGCCAAGTCAACCGTCGGCGCGGGCTCTGGTTCGGGCTCAGGCGTCACGATGACAGGCGCGGGCTCTGGCTCCGCAGCCACGAACGCCACGAACTCCGCATCCGCCGTAACGCGATCGATCGTCGCCACGGTCGATCCGTCTGGCCCCTTTGCGACGACGCGATAGTTGATCTCGTCCCAGAGAAACACGGGCGGGAATGAGCCATCCGGCAGGGCCGCCACGAACGAGCCGTGCGAGTGCTCGCGCGAGGCGCTGCAATCCTCGGTCTTGTAGGCGTTCGCCGGCCACTTGTCCTTGTCGGCGTTGAAGAACTCCAACCATGCGGCGGGGAATGGACAGGAGACGGTGCCGTCTGAAGCAAAGGCGGGCATGGGAAATCCTTACGTGAGGGTGATGCCGAGGGCGCCGGTTGTGTTGAACCGGAACAGACGCCCAACGCCTGTAATGCCCGCCGCCGCTGCTGCTTGATCCGCATAGGTTGGAACGTCTGCCAGTGCGAAAATGCTCTCGATGTTATCGCATCCAAGCGCAGAGACGATCTCGTTACTGTCGTCGGTGATCGTTGTCGCCTTGACGTTGGTAAGGCGGACCTCGGTGCAGGCGTCAGTGACAAAGCGCAGGGTGTCGGAGCGATGCCCACCCATGATCTGCAACCGGGCGCAAGTGCTGGAGAACTCAGCCACACCGACGAATGTAAACGTTGCGCCAGATCCCGTGCCGCCCGTGACAGAGAACGGCTCTGATGGATAGGTTGAATACAGACCGACGTTCGACACTGTGACCGTCGCCACAGCCGATCCGCTCAGCGTTGCAACCGTCAGTGTTGCCGCAGTTGAGCCTGTACCGCCAACCACGGTGAGCACATCGCCAACCGTGTAGCCGGTGCCGCCTGCCGATACCGTGGCGCTCTGGAACGTGCCGCTGTCCCATGCGCGGACATTGCCCTCGCAGCCGATGAGCTGCACATCAGCCGAGCGGAAAACGCTGATATCAACGTCAACGTTCGAGACGCCCTGAAAGCCGATGACTAGACAGCCATTCGAGGACGAGTCGATCTCTATGCCGCGCACCGTGTTGGATGCTGCATATCCTCCATACACCTTGCCATCAACGCAGTCGAAGAAGTCGAGGCCAGAGATGCCGTTGGAATTGTACGTCCCGCCGTGAACCTCGCAGCGATCAGAGCCGTTGTGTTGCAGCCCGTGGCCCAACGTGTTGGAATTGTACGTCCCGCCATAGGTCTTGCTGTCCGGGCTGTCGATGATCTGAAGGCCTGCGCCAGCGTAAGAGAGGCAGTTGCCAACCGCATAGACGCCGTGTGATTCGAAGCGATCCGACGCCGCAGCCACAAGCCCGCCATTGCGCGTGCAGGCCGTGAACCATGAGCCGAAGTCGCGCGCGTCGGTATGCGCAGACAGCACGTAGCCATCATAGCAATCATCAAACCAGCAGTTGTGGAACTGCCCGCTTGATCCGCCACCGACAGACGAGAACCCAGCGCCAACAGGGGAGCCGGAAAACTCGCCACGCGCGCCCGTGACCTTGACACGTCGAACCTGCCAGCGCGAGCAGCCGCTTTCGAGGCGGATGCCAGTGTGGGAGCCAGAGCCCGTATTGTTGGCGCGGTTCTGGTTGAGGGTGAAATCCTCGTATATCATGTCATTCTTGGCGGATGCATACAGCGCGTAATCGTTCAGGCTGTTTGCGCGATACAGGATGGTCGCACTCTGCCCCGCGCCGCTGAGACGGTTCGACCGCGTGTGCGTGATCTTGTTGATGTACGCCGTGCCCTCGGGAAGCTGGACCCAGTAGTTAGCGTCAAGCGCTGCCTGTAGCGCCGTGGTGTTTGCGGTCGCGTCCGAGTTGCCGCCGCCGACTTTGAAGCCGAACGCAGTTGCGCTGACAGGCTCAGCCAGGTCAGGTTCTGCGGGGACGTAGACCGTGTCATACGTCACCGCCTCGGCCGCATCCGTGATGGTGAATGCGTAAGGCAGCGACGGGCTGATGTAGACAACGCGCCCGGATGCACCCAGCGTCACGGGGTTGGCCGCAGCCGTCGTCAGTGCGGCGTCAGTGTAGAACGTGCGGCGCGTTGCGGTCGGTGCGCCGGCAGATGTCGGCACCCAGCCGTTGAGCTTGAACGAGGACGCGACTGTGCCGTTGGCTGCGACAGCGGGAATAAACAGCGGGACGCCAGTTGCGGCCATGCTCAGGCTCCAATGCGAAAAGCCCCGCTGTGAGGCGGGGCCGGGTCGTTTGTGGTGGGGGTGGGGTTAGTTTGGCTTGGCGCTCTGCTTGTTCCGAACCGCGACGTTCTTCGGATCAAACATCACGTAGTTACGCGTGCCAGACTTTGCCTCGCGTGACGCACGGTCGAGGAACTGCGCGCCCTTGATGCCGTTGGCGCTGAGTGCTTCGCTTGCCGCCTTGTCGTTGCCCATCGCCACGAGGATGTCATAGCCGCTGGTCTGCGGATCAAGCGGGGCGTCACCCTTCAGCTTCTGCCAGGCATCGGCCACGCGGCTTTGAACAATCTCCGTTTGACCAGACAGCGGCGCATCGAGGTCGAACAGGTCGTCACCCTGCGCGTCAAGGTCCACTTCATAGAACGCGCCCTGCTTCTGCGACATATCCGTGGCGCGGCCCTTGTTCAGAGCATCCAGAGAGCGCTTGTATTGCGTCGGATCGGTCCTGCCCGCCTTCTTTATCTCGCCCTTGAGGAACGCGCGGACCTTCTCGACGTCCCCGCCTTCGTGATAGAGTAGCGATCCGGCGAAATCCTCTGGCGAGCCGCTGTTCTGTCCAATCGACCGATAGAAGTTCGCAAGGTTCGGACGCTCGGCAAAGTAGAGGCCATATCCGCGCGACTGCGTGCCCTCTCCGCTGCCGACCGTCTCGTCAGTCAGCGCGAATTCGTCAAAGTCGTGCTTGCTGCCGTGATAGGCCCTGATCTTGCCGGGCGCGGGCGCATCGGCCATCGGCTTCGGGGGCCAGTTTGTCGGAGGCTTCACGATGGGAGCCCCAGGCTTAGGCGCTAGCGCGTTCATCCCGCCACGCACGCCACGTCCTGCAATGCCGCCAGTGAGCGCGCCGCCTGCGCCGCCCATCATCCGCTCTTGAGCATCGACAACGCCGTCCCCGTTCTGGTCGGGAGCGGTTGCCATGCCGATGGCTGTACCGCCTGCGGCTCCTATGGCTTCGGGGTTTCCACTCACACCAGATTTAGATGTCGGCAATCTGTACGGCTGAAATTCTGACCCGCTCAGAACGACACGCGCTTTCCGGTGACGGACATCGATAACGCGGCTTCGTCTCACGTTGTCTATAATGTCGGCGCGGCTTCCAACTACGCCGTCCGTCGAGCCAAACAGGTTCTTGTAGATCGACAGCCAGCCAGCCTTATCGATGCTCTTGTCCTTGGCGAGTTGGTCTAGGAGATCGTCAAAAACGATATCTTGGTCAAACGCCTGTGCAAGCTTTCCGGTCGCTTCATCCATAGGAAGGGACTTGCCTCCGAAGCCCGCCTGCTCTGGTCTGCGCGGAGCCAGCGCATTAGTCGGCGGTCCCTGCGGCGTCGGGGGCGGCTCCACGTTCAGCGCATTGCGTGGGGGGCGGTTGCCGTAGATGCGGGCGAGGTTCTCGTCTGTCGCGCCGCCGTAGAGCATTTCCGCGATGCGGTTGCGCTGGGCTTGCGTGTAAGCGCCGGAACGCGACATCATGGCCAAGGCGGCTTCCAGCGGGTTGCGCACGGTTCGGAATGCATCTGCCGCCATTTCGCCAAGGCCACGGTCTGCCATTCCGGCCTGAGATGTCGCAGAGCCTAGGTCCGGATCGCGGCGCTGGGCGTTCTTCAGGATGGTCTGGTCGGCACGAATGCGGGCCGTAAGTTGGTCCGCTGCATCCTGGCCAAACACAGCGCCAAGCACTTCGCGCATCCGCTCGCTGGACAGGCCGTCAATGCCGCGCGCCTTCTCGATGTCCAGCACGATCTTTTCAACCGCGCCCATTTGCAGGGCCGTGAGGGGCTTGCCGGTCAGCTTCGACGCGATGGCGCGGACCTTCTCGACCGAGAGGCCGCCACCGGCAACCTTCGCGCCTTCCTTGCGAGCGCCCTTCATTCTGGGCGCGTCGGCTCCTTCGCGCACAGCCGCATATTCCGGCATCAGCTCGTCAAGTTCTCTGACAACCGCCTCGCGCGCCCTCAACAGGGCTTCGCTTGGCCTGCTGCCGCCAGAGAACGCCTTGTCGATTGGCCGATCCAGCGCACGCTTCACAAGATCCCATGTGCGCGCGTTGCTCGGGGCTTGGCCTGCGGTTGTCTGAAGGCTCTCTGCCTCCTTGATAGCCGCGCGAACATATTTCCCGACGACAGGGTCATCCGCGAGCTGCATCAGGCGTTCGGAGTTTACGCCCGCATATTTCCCAAACAGCGCCTCGTAAGCGGGGCTGATTTCCTCGGACGCCTGCTTGATGGCTGCGTCAAGATCAGCCGTGACGGTTGCGGGGGTAATGTTCGTCGTCGTCTCGACGTCCGAGAACAAGCGGCCCGTGCGCGTGCGGGCAAGGTCAGCGGACTGCTGGCTTGCCAGTTCTGGCGCCACGCCCGATTGACGGGACAGGTTGACGCTGAAGTTCTGCGCGTTCTGCGTGAGGTCGGCCAGCACGGACGGTTTGCCGCCCTCTGCTCCACCAAATTGCGCCGTGTCGGCCGCCGCGATTTCATCAGCCGAACGGCCGGCAGGGGCAAGCAGGTTGCGCACGCGCCGAACAGCCACAGCTTCGTCAAAGCCACCGCCACGGATCGCGCTGCCTGCGGCTCGGTATCCACGCGCAAACGCACGCGGGAGGAACATTCCAGCCGCTGCGCCCGTGTAGGGGTTAATGATATCCGGCCCGCCGTTTCCGTCACCGCCAGATGCCGCGAAGGCATCACCTGCACTACCGGCAAACGCACCGACGCCACCGCCAACGATCCTGTCCGCATTGTTCCGCAGGAAACCGCTCGCCTTGGGCTCTGCGGGGGCGCTGAAGGGGGCGGGCTGCGGCTGGGGGGCTGCGGCTTGCGGAAGGGGCTTGCCCACGGGCGGGGCTCTGGTGGCCTGCACGGCGGCACGCTCTGCGCCTGCAAGCGTGGTGGGGGCAAGCGCGTTGCGGGGGCCGGTCATGCCGCGAAGGGTCATCGAGCCGGGAAGCATCTGCAGGGCTGCGAAGCTGCCATCTATGGACGCCTGCTGCGCGCCTTGGGCGGCTTTGCCCATGTCGCCTTCGATGAGGCCCGCGCCTGCCTGCTTCGCGCCCTGATAGGCGCGTCCGAGGTCGTCCACGGGGCTGATAAAGTCCACGGCCTCGACAGCGCCGCGCAGCGGATCGGCCTGCGTCGTGCGCGCCCAGCCTTCAAGACCACCGCCTGTCAGGCCCCTGACAGGAGCCTCAAGGCCGCGCGCCACGTCCGCAATCAGGCTGTTCGTGTTGCCCGTGTCAGCCATGCGCGCCTGCTGGGCCTGCGGCCGGGCATACCCCGACTTGGCAAGCGGGTCCTGCACATAGCCCATCGCCGCCATGCGCTGCGGATCGGCGGGCTTGGCATCGAACGCCGCGAAGCCGCCAGGAATGGCCGCTGCGGCTTCCTCGATGATGGCGTCAGTCTCGGAGCGGAGGGACGGCCCGGCAGATTTCAGCAGCCCGCGCCGTTGCGCTTCCTCGTAAGCCGCTTTCTTCTCGGGCGGGAGCAAGCCGCGCTTGTAAGCCTCTGCGAGCGCGTCGGCCTTGCTGACAGTCTGCGGTTGCGGCCCCATTAGTCGAGCCCCAGCATCGCTTTGAGTTCGTCGTCACCCATAGCAGCCGCGCCGCTCTCAGGCTTGGCGAGCAGGGGCGGAACACCCACGCGCGTCCGTGTTGAGCCCGTCGCGCCTGCCGGCCGTCCCGGAAGAACGGGAGCCTTGACCGCCTTGTCTCGCGCGACTTGGATACCCTTGCGGTAATACCCCTGAAGCTCGTTTGCAGCTTTCAGCGCTTCACCAACAGAGATGTCCTGATTTTTAAGGCGCGTGATGGCTGCGGTTGCCGCAGCGCCTTCCGTCTCGGTAATCGCGCCCGCGCCGCGAAGCTGGTCGAAGGCGTTCAAGAAGGCTTGGCTCGTAACCTGATTGACCAGCGCCTGAATGTCCGCGCCCTCTGTGCCGGGGATGGCGTAGAGCTTGCCCTGCATCCCGTAGCGCTGACCGATGTTCCGGCTCTTGAGGTCGTCAATCGAGTTGATGGCCGTTGTGGAACGAAGCTCGATGCCAGGAAGATCAAACGCGGCCTGACCTTGCGACTTGCCTTGCAGTCTCGCACTCTCCACGGCTGCGGCGTTACCCGCAACGTCAGGGAGAGACGCAATCTGCTGAGTTTGTGCGCCGGGTATTCTGCTAGCGAGCGTGGGGACACCGCCGACATCGACAATCTGCGTCTGCACGGGATTAAAGCCAAGGTCTTTCGTTGTGCCGTCGCGCATGACCGCCGTTGCGCGGCCCGTCGTCTGGTTAACATGCACGGACTGAACGCCCGACGCCCCGCCCTCGCCGTTTACCTTCGCCGCAGGCGCTTTGACGCCGGTGTCCTCCATCTTCCCGCTGGCGGTGTTGAACGACCAGTAATTGCCGTTTCCGCCGACTTCTGTCGTCAGCTTGTCATCGTCGGTTTTCGCAAGTTCCTGCTCTCTGAGCTTGAGCATCCCAGCTTCGTAAGCGCTCATCGGCTCCTGCACTTCCGGCGAAATCCCCGCCTGCGCCGACAGCGCCGCAATCTGCCCGTCAAGCGCATCGTTCGTGAACTTCGTGACGTCCACCGGCATCTGCGAGACGTCCTGCCCGATGATCTTGGAGATTGTCGGCGCGTTCTGCTGCCACCACTGGCCGCGCCGCGCCTCGGGGAGCGCGCGTTGCTGCTTCATGAGCGCGAGCGTCTGTTTCAGCTTGTCGCCTTCTGCGGCCTTGTTTGCCGTCTCGCGCTTCTCGAAGCCTGCCGGATCGAAGCCGCGCTGGAAGCCATCGAGCGCAGACGCCAGAAGCGCATTGCGTGGCGGTCCTTGCGGCGGTGAGAACGGACTGCCTGCGGACGGCGCCATTGGCGATGCGGTCATTGGCGCTGCCGACATCGCGCCGGGCTGGTAGGCATCCGCCGAGACGTCAAAAGCGGGCGCAGGAGCGGGCGCACCCGTCGGCATCGCGAGCGGGTTCTTCCTTGCGGTGTAAGCAACCATGATCAGGCGAACCCTTGTCCGGGATAAGCAGCGCGCGACGGATCGACATAGCCGGGCTGGCCGTAGGTCGGCGTCCCCGGTTTCTTGAAGAAGTCACCCAGCGATCCAGCCGCCGCCGAGAGGCCTTGGCCGTATCCCTGATATGCGGAGGTCAGCGCATTCGCTCGAGCATTGCCGCCCTGCATCATGGCGTTCCCGGCGTTAGCGCCGTAGTTGCCGGCCGCAGTTGATGCAAGCTGTGAGCTGTTCTGGTTCATGCCTGCCATGTCAGCGAGCCGGTTCGTGTAGTCCCCGAACGCGCCGTAAGTGTTCTTGCGGAAGATATCCGCATAGCGGCCTTCGGCAGCGCCGCTGATGGACTTACCCGCAGCCCCGAGGCCGCCCTTGACCTGGTTGAACTGGTCGTCTGAAATCGTCGTCGCCAATTTGGCATAGGGCGAGGCGTAGAACTCCGCGAGCGGGTTGGACGCGCCGCCAGACTGCCCCGCCATCTGCGCGCCGCCCGTGGGCATCGTGCCTTTCGTGTCGGTCATCGGCGCGAGCGTGCGGCCCTCGTTCTTGCCGAACTGGTTGTAGTGCCAGTTGGCATAGGCGTCCTGGTTGCCGCCGAACAGCGCCTTGATGTCGGGTTTTGCCCACTCGGCAGCGAGGTCAGGCTGCTGCATGTAAGCGGCATAATTGAAGCCGCCCGGCGCTTGCGTGGCGACCGTCTGCCAGTTGTCGCCGCCATTGCGGATCATGCCGCCTAGCGCGCCGCCGCCAGCGCCACCGACCGGGCCTCCGAAGAATGAGCCCGCAACGCTGCCGATCAGGCCCGCCGCTGCGTTTGAGCCGCCGCCGCCTGTGTGGCCCTGAACCGGCTGGCCCGCGCCGAGGTTGGGCAGCATCTGCGAGCCGCCCTGCATGTTCATGCCGCCGCCACCGTAGGCCGCCTGATAGTCCTGCGGCGCGATGCCGAACAGCGCGGCCAGCTTGTTGGAGGCGGCGCCGCCCGTCATGTAGCCCGGCGAGGCAAGCCCGCGCTGGTCCATGTAGATTTGGCGCTGTAGCGCAGTCGTCTGGTTCGCCGCGTCCTGTTGTGCGTTGGCCGCCGCCTGCCCGCCTTGGCCCGACATATAGCCGCCAGCCAGAGACGCGCCCGCGCCAATCAGCGCGCCTGCGTTATCCGTGGCGAACTTTACAACCTGATCCCACATTTTATGCCGTCCACGTAACAGACATTGACCCGGAAAGGCCGGGCGCCGTTATCTCGTTCGTTCCGCTCGCGCGCTGTATCTCAAGCCTGATGTCCGATTGCGCGCTGTTGTTCGCCGCGACCAGGACCGCCGACAGCGGCAGGCCCGTGAAGTTAACCGTCCACGTTTCCGCAATATCGAACGGGATGCCCGCCTCGGTGAAGCTCTGCGCGGCTGCGTAATCGACCTGGAACACGTCGCTGTCGAGCGTGTATTCCGTGCCGCCGCTGGTCAGTTCCTCACGTATGCGCCAGTTGCCATAGAAGGCCGTATCAACCGTGCCGTCGTCGCTGAGACTGCCGCTGATGACCGGGTCAATCGTCGCCGTGATGCTGTAGTCACCGCCCGCACCGCCCGGCGTGAGCGTAACCGTAGCAATCGTCACCCACGTTGCGCCGCTTGAGACGCCGCCTGAGAACGCCACGCCGTTGGAGGTCGTGGCTGCACCACCGCCCGCCGCAGCCTGCACCGCCGCGTCATTGACGATCCGCGCCGCGCGCTCCGCCGCGATGGTTGCCGCCTGCGCCGCCTGCTCCGTTGCAAGACGCGCCACGCCGCTGTTGACGTTGCTGGAGAACTTCACACCGCCCGTCAGATACTTGTACCATTCCTGATTGAGCCTGCCGTCTTTATCCACGAGCGGCACGGCCAGCGATGGCGGTTTAGGCGCCCGCTCCGTCATCACAGGTCCTCATTGACGACAACGCCGAGGTAAGCAGCCGGCGCGGGATCGCTTTTCTGGAACTGGAACACCATTCCCGCGAGCTTCGTTCGCCCGCAGCGATGCCAGACCGTGCGCTGGTCATAGACGCCCTGCGCGCCCAGCTTCCGGCTGCGCCAGTTCGTCCACGTATTGCCGCCATCGGTTGACACGCGAAGCTGCACGACAGGGTCCACACCCTGCCCCGTCGCCACGCCAACGCCCTTGGAACTCTCAAGCCGCACCGTCGTGATGGGCAGGCTATCGGGAGCGCCCGACAGGTGCGCCGTGAACTCGCGGACGATCTCCGTCCCCATCGTGGAGGCTGTCGCCATGCTCTCGGACGCATAGTCCCGGCTCAGCTCGTCAAACTGTCCCGTTGCATCGCAGGCGAACACGCGGCCCGCAGCCGTGATGATGTCGGTATAGCGCCACGTCGCGGTCAGGTTGGTCCCGCGCGTGTGCCATTCCTGCGTCAGCACATCGAACACCATGCAGGCGGTCGGCGTGCGGTAGCTGATGAATATGTGGCCGCGATCCTGGTACGTCTTGCCGATGATGTTGGCCGCGCCCGCCGATCTCAGCGCCGCAGATACCCACGGCTCCGAGATGATGGGCGAACCGCCCTGCCCCAGCCTGCGGACGTTGAACGCCTCGTCCACGAAGAAAAGCGAGTTGTCAGCCTTGACGATGCCATCACGGCACGCGCAGCCGACTTGCTGCGTCATGCCAGCCTGCGCCGCGAAGGGGTCGGCGCTGTCACCCGTCTGCGACCAGACTTCAATCGTCTGCGAGCCCAGCAGGTAGTAGAACTCGCCCAGCACGCGGCCCGCGATGATGTCGTCCGGCGAGCTTTCCGCCGTGTAGTAGTTCAGCGCCGTCACGTCATCGAGCGCGAGGACAGCCGTGAAGCCGAAGCGGTTCTTGTACGTGAACAGCCCGCGCTGGCCGAGCGTGTCTACCGACGTGAACGCGGTGGCGCTGGCGTCACTCAGCAGCGTTGCATACTGCGCATCCGTGACCGCCGCGATGGCTGTCCCGGTCGAGACGTACAGCCCGCCATTGAACAGCCCAAAGCCCTGCGTTTCGGTGAACGCGAAGTCGCCACGGTCTGACCCGGCAATGGTCCCCGTGAGGCTTCCCGTCGTGTTGCCCGATGGCGTGAACGTGGACAGGGTCGTCCCCTGCGCGATCAGCACATTGCCCGAGGCGTGGCCGTCTGCCTGCCACATGCCACGGCACGCGCCAGCGAAGTCGGCACGCTGGAGACTGCCAGGCGCTTCGATCAGCACGTTCTCACGCTGCGGGTCGTTCGGATGCGGTTCGCGGTAGACGTTGTGGCACTTCTTCTCGGCAAGCCCCGTGACAACAGCGGAGGCCGCAGACGTCGCCATAGGCACGCGCATCAGAAATACTCAGCCCGCGTCGGCTTGTTGAACCGCTCGCCGCTTTGCACGAGACGCCGCAGGTTGCGTTCTGCTGTCGGCTCGTAGGTCTGACGGAACGATGCAGCCTGCCCGCCGTCCATGTAGTCGTCGGCCGCGTGGCAAGCGACATAGGTCGCGAGGTCTTCCAGCATCGACTGCGGGCAAGCGCTGTCGGACCAGTAGGCAATCCCAAGGTCGCGCAGCTTCTCGTTGACCGAAGCTATCAGCCCCTCGACCAGCGCGGTGTCCTCGGCTTCCGCCGTCTCGCCTGCTTGCAGCACCTTGAGCTTCTGAAGCACGCGGTTGCGCAGCTCGGCAAGGGTCGCGTCAGCCATCGATCACCGCCAAGGGCTCTGTCGTGGCGCCCTGAAGCGCCGCGCGCAGCCGTTCGATGCCCCAGCGCTTGTCGAAGATCACGCCGAGCTCATCGAGCTGTTGCTTTATGATGGCGCGTTCGTCCTGTTCCCGTGAGCCTTTCGGCTCCGGCGCGTCCCGCGGAACTTCCGTGAAATACGGATGGTTCCGCAGTTTGTTGACCTGCCAGGGCAAGAGATGCCCGACATCAACAGGAGCGCCAGCCGAAAACGTGACGCCGTAGAGGGAGGCGAACTCGTCGCCCCCCTCATCGTCACCTTTCCAGATGAACACCGACATCAGACCGCCAGCGTCGGATCGACAACGTACCAGACCACCACCGAAATGACGCCGGTGTGGCCCGCGTTTGACGGCACGTTGGCTTCGACCTGGATCTTGGTCTTCTTCGTGAAGAACGGAAGAGTTCCAACAGACAGGACGCCGCTCAGCGGGTACATGAGGCCCACGGTAGGCGACACGTTGCCAGCGGCAAACGCATCGCCCGTGAGGACGCCGAGGTCGCCAAGCCCGTCAGGGTCGGCGGCATCATACGTGCCAGAACCGCCATTGGCGGCCCAGCCCACGTCCATGTTGAGCGCTTCAGTGCCGGTGTCGATGTCGGCGCCGTAGAAGTAGCCTCCGACAATGATCGCGCCCGCAGGAACCCAGCACATTTCGAAGATGTCGCCATCTTCGACTGCTGCTGCGATGGTGTACGTGCCGTAAGCGCATTGAAGGACGCCCGCGCCAGCATAGTGAGCAATCGGGAAGCCCGTTGCACCGCGCGTTGCGGTGAGTGTTTCAGCAACCATTGTTCAATGC